>Ga0315545_1000779_pt1 | contig 33096 bp, 20 predicted proteins | sample SalMarSW160210MG_FD_203096 | JGI IMG/M metagenome (GOLD analysis project Ga0315545, IMG submission 203096) | Salt marsh sediment microbial communities from the Plum Island Ecosystem LTER, Massachusetts, United States - Salt Marsh Sediment SW1602-10 ...
TGCATATTTTAACTAAATATGATTATTTTCAATCATATAATGCGTTTGCTTTTCGCTAATGGTTAATTCGCTAAGATATAGACTTTTAGGCTGGTTTCTTATTTTCTTTTTACTAATTGCCTGTGCAATTATTCCGTCTAATATCATTCTTAAAAAAAAAGAAGATAAGATTAATTCAGTTGTTAATAAAATAAATACCCTTCATATTGATTTCCTTAAAATATTCAGATTATCTGATAACTTTTTTTATTCCGAACCTTATAATCCCAGGTTCTTTATTACAGGTGAGAGTGATATCCTAAATCAACATTTGTCAATGTCAAATTATATTGAGAAAGAAATTGAGAGTATACACAACACAACCACCTTGAATTCATTTAATATAGACCCTGAGCTATATAAGGTCATTAAGGAATTTAAAGATTATAGTATTGTATTCGATACCCTTGTATATCTGATATACAAAAAGGGTTACAAAAATTATGGCATTGAGGGTGAAATGATAGATTATATTTATAAACTTGAAAATAACCTGAAAATTGATAAGACTAAGATTTTACAAATCAGAAGGAATGAAAAAGACTATTTCTTAAGAAATGATAATTTTTATATTGAAAATTTCGACAGACTTTCCCAGAATTTGAAATTATCTATTATCAGAAATAACAAATTGTCAAAAAATGAAAAATCTTTAATTAATTCTACATTAGACAATTATATAAGTATATTTCATTTATTAGTTAAGCTTGATAATCAAATAGGATTAAAAAATAATTCCGGACTTTGGCTTAATTTAAGGCAAAAATGCAATATAATAGAATCACTTCTTGTTCAACTTGAAGAGAAATCGGTTAAAACCCAGCAGGCATTACTAAGAAAAACCAGCATTTATTATGCAATTTTCGTCGGATTTGTAATATTACTTTCTATATCTGTAAGTTATATTTTATCAAAACATATAGTATCGCCCCTGGAGACATTAACAAGCTATATTTCAAACCTTACAAAACATAACTTCAGATATGCAGAAAAAATTAATTTAACAAATTCTGCTACTGAAATCAGACAGATTTATGAGGAATTCAGAAATATGATTGCTAAGTTGAATGTCTGGGAGAAACAGAGGGATAATGCCTTGAAAAATGCCCAGGATAACGAATTTCGCTATCGTGAGCTGGCAGACATGTTGCCTCAGAGTATTTATGAAACAGACGAATTAGGGAATTTTACATATGTTAATAAGGCCTGGTATAAAACTTTCGGATACACAAATGAAGATTTAGATGATGGATTGAACCTTATTGAGACAATTATTTCAAAATCAAATAATGATCTACTCGGACACCACAAGATTGAAAACTCCAATTTTATAGCAATCAGAAAAGATGGGTCTAAATTTCCGGCATCTGTTTATTCTGATAATATTATTAAGGGAACCAGGTTTTGTGGACGAAGAGGCATTATTATAGACATTACTGCACGGGATCAGTATATAAGTACCCTAAAGAAAGAAACTGATAAAGCACAGACTGCCGATAAGCTTAAATCTTCATTTCTGGCTAATATGTCACATGAGATTCGAACCCCGATGAATTCTATAATCGGATTCTCAAATTTGCTTTCCTCTGATGACATCCCGGAAGATCAAAAAGCTGAATTTGCCACTTATATTAAATCAAGCGGAGAGTTATTATTAAAGCTTATTGATGATATAATTGATATTGCTAAAATTGAAGCCGGTGAAATAAAAATTGATAAAAAAGAATGTAATCTGTTTAATTTGCTTAAGGAGCTGGAACTCACATTTAAGGAGACAATAAATAAGTCAAGTAAAAAACATCTGAGAATATTATTTAACACTGAGTACCCGGAAGATTTGGTTATTAAGACAGATCCCTACAGGCTAAAACAAATATTAAGCAATCTCATTAATAATGCCATTAAATTTACTGATGCCGGTTCAATAGAGTTTGGTTACATGATAAAGGACGAAAAAACACTTGAATTTTATGTAAAAGATACAGGCATAGGTCTCACAAGAGATGAAATATCTATAATCTTTAAAAGATACCAGAGAACTGTTACCTCTGAAGAGAAAAATATTATGGGCACCGGACTTGGCCTGGCTATATCCAAAAACCTTGTTGAACTTCTTGGTGGAGAAATGTGGGTTGACTCTTATCCTGGCGTTGGAACAACTTTTTACTTTACCCTGCCCTATCTGAAAATTACAAAAATAATCGAACAATTTTTATATGAGGAAAATATGATTCAGGATTACAATTGGAGCAAGATTACTATACTTATAGTAGAAGATGATTTTCATAGTTTTTCATTCTTAAAAGAAACATTGAAAAAAACAAATGCAAATACTATTCACGCAAAAAATGCTGAAATCGCAATTGATATCTGTAAAAGTAATCTGGATATAGATATTGTCCTCATGGATATTCAATTACCTCAAATGAATGGATATGAAGCTGCACGTGAAATTAAGAAATTCAGAAAATCATTGCCAATAATTGCTCAAACTGCCTTTGCAATGGCCGGTGATAAAGAGAAAAGTATTTTAGCCGGATGCGATGATTACATTTCAAAACCAATAAACATAAACAAATTATTGCCCAAGATAAATCAATTTCTGGCCGGGAATAAAAAGATAGAACAGCCAAAGAAAGATGGTAATATTAATGACCCTGCCGTAAAAAATAAAACATCTCTTTGATCACTTATTATTTATTCGAAATTAAGGGAACATTTTATTACTCCTGGAGTTTTATAAATATATTTTACTTGTGCATTTCAATAATATGCAAAAAAATCATGTCCGGTTTTAAAGCTTTTATTTTAATTTTGCTCAATATTTCCGGATCATATCTATGAAGATTGTAAAGAGAATAGGGATTATAATAGCTGTATTGATTATTATTCTAATTCCCGCAGGTATATTTATTTCGACTACCTACGATGAATCTGTTATCAGATATTTAAAAAAATATCTCGATAAACACCTGATTACTGAAATAGAGGTAGACAAAATAGATTTCTCTCTTTTAAAAAACTTTCCCCGGGCATCTGTTGAATTAAAAAATATTTATGCAAGATCAACGCTAAACTTTTCAGAACGTGATTTTATAGATGAAAATACTGATACCCTGCTTGTTGCTAAAAGTATTTTCTTTGAATTTGGTCTTTTAAAAATACTTTCAGGAAAATATATCATAAAGAACGTTCATATTAATAATGGGGAACTTAAAATCTATATCGATAAAAATGGCAGATCAAATTATAAAATCTGGGATTCTGGTGATAAGAAATCCGTCCCGGGTTTAAATATTGATTTGCAGAGTCTGATTTTAACGGATGTTGACCTATACATAAATAATCTTAAAGACAAATATCATTTAGATGCTTATGATAAAAAGATAATTATTAAAGGTAGACTGTCAGATTCAATAAGCTCGGTAATTACAAAAGGAAATTTTCATATTCGCAACTTTTCTATTGGAAACAAAAACATTTTTAATCACAAAGAATTCTATTTCGAAACTGATCTTCTTTATCAGAATAATAACTATAAAATTAAAAAGGGTGGAGTTAAACTCGGTAGTATGAATTTCAATATTGATGGAGTTATAACAAAAAGCTACCCCAAAAATATCAATTTGAATATTTCAGCTGGCAAGGTAAAACTATCAGAAATATTATCATTATTCCAGGATCATTTGAATACTCTTACCAACACTTACTCATTCTATGGAAATACATATTTTAATGCCACAATATCAGGTACTTTATCTAAAGATTCCTATCCACATGTTGTATCTAATTTTTTTATAAATAACGGGACAATTATTAATAAAAAATCAAAAGAAAAATTGTCCAATATAAAGCTTAAAGGAATATACACAAATGGAGAACTAAATAATGGTAACACTTCATCAATTATTATTGAGGAATTTTATACTTATGATAAAAACATTCTACTAAATGGCAAATTAAACATTAATAATTTCAAATCCCCTCAGGTTAAATTCAGCCTGGATTCTGAATTAGATTTGATGGAAATAGACCGGTTTATTAAAATCGACACCCTGGATTATTTAAGGGGTAAACTTAATGCAAAAATTGATCTTAGAGGAAATATATCCAGTCTGTCAAAGATTTCTAAAGTAGATTTTGTGAAACTAACGAAAAATTGCAGTTTAACTTTTTTTAATACTGAATTTAAAATCTCTAATTCTGAACTCATTGCAGACAATATTAACGGAAAAATCCTTATTAGTGATAATATTAAGTTTAACAATATATCTTTTAGTATAGATAACAATGATTTCCTTGTTAACGGGATATTTAGTAATGTATTTGAATTTGCCTTATTAAAAAATAAAAACCTGGTTTTTAATGCTGAAGTAAATTCAGATTATCTTAATCTTAAAAGACTATTATCAAATCAATTACAGACTAAAAACAAAAATAGCAAATCAGAAAACATTTATAAAAGAAATATATACTTTAAAACAATTCTCTCCATTAAAGATTTTGAATTTGGTAAATTCAATGCTGCAAATATTTCAAGTATTATCAATTACAGTCCGGGAGCCATATCTTTCAAAATACTCCGGCTGAATTCATACAATGGTGAAATAAATGGATATGGCTCTATTATCCTGAGGGACAATAACTATTTTATACAGTGCCAGTCTGAACTTAAATCGATTGACATCAATGAATTTTTCTATTCATTTAACAATTTTGGACAAAATTTCATTGTCGATAAGAATCTTAAGGGTAATTTGTCAGGTGATCTTAAATTCTCCGCTATTTTTAACAAAGAATTAATTGTCTCAAAGGAAAGTATTACGGCTGATGGTAATTTGAAAATAGAAAACGGAGAACTAATTCAATTTGAACCTTTAATGGCATTATCAAAATTTATTTCAGTAGAAGAATTAAGCCATATAAAATTTAAAACACTGAATAATGAAATTCTTATTAAAGATAAGATTATAACTATCCCTGAAATGGATATTTATTCTTCGGCCATAAATATAACTGCTTTAGGTATTCATAAGTTTGATAACAGTTACGATTACAGAATTAAAGTATCAATAACAGATTTATTATTCAATAAAGCCAGGGCAAAAACAAAAGAGGTTAATAAATTTGGAATAGTCGAAGATGACGGACTGGGAAAAATAACTATTCCGCTAAAAATTACAGGTAAAGGAGATAAATATGAACCATCATTCGATAAACAAACCGCTTTCAGCACATTAAAGAAAAATATACAAAACGAAAAGAAAGTATTAAAGGTCATTTTCAGGGATGAATTCAATTATGCTGAAAAGGACTCTGTTGAGCTTGAGAATTCTTTTAATAGTAAAAATCCGGATTATAAAATTTCATGGGAGGAACAATATGATAAAAAAGATGTTATATTTGAAAATCAGGATATAAATAAAGAAAACGCACCTGAATATATTATGGAATGGGATGAAAATGAAGATACCTTGGAAAGAAAAAATGATTAATTTTAAATCTGTAAAATTACCTTGCCTTGAATATATATACAAAAAAGCTAAGATGGAAATTACTGCTATTTGTTTCGGCAGTAATTATTGGTGTAAGTTCATTATGGTACACCAGTAAGCTTGTAAGAAAACTGGCAGTTGAGGAAAGAAAAAAAGTAGAACTATGGGCTGAAGCACAAAGTAAGATAACCAATGAGGAATTGTCAGACGAAAATTTATCCTTTTATGTCAAAGTTCTTCAGAACAACGAAACAGTACCTGTAATTCTGGTTGATAAAGATGATAATATTATCACTTACAGAAATCTAAATACAAAAAAAACCGATAATCTAAGATATCTTAACAGGAAATTATCACAGATGAAGGAGATAAACAAGCCAATAGAAATAATATTGTCAGAAAATGAAAAACAATACCTGTATTACAGCAAATCAATAATATTGATTAAACTTACTTATTACCCCTATGTACAGTTAGGAGTAATATTGCTGTTTATCATGGTTTCGTATTTTGCATTTAGCTACTCAAGGAAAGCTGAGCAAAACCAGGTATGGGTAGGGTTATCAAAAGAAACTGCTCACCAGTTAGGTACTCCTATCTCCTCTCTGCTTGCATGGCTGGAAATGATGAAACTTAAAAGTTCTGATAAAGATATGCTTGTTGAACTGGAAAAAGATATAAAACGACTTGAAAAAATTACAGGAAGATTTTCTAAAATAGGGTCCAGGCCCTTATTAAAAAAAGAAAATATACAGAAAATAATAACAACTGCAATTAATTATTTAAAATCCCGCTCTTCAGAAAAAATAACTTTTAAGCTAAATATGCCAACAGAAGAGCTTATGATACCAATAAATGCTTCGCTTTTTGAATGGGTTATAGAAAATGTGTGTAAAAATGCTATCGATGCTGTTAATGGTACCGGTGAAATTGAACTCTCAATTACAGATCATACTCAGGTAATATATATTGATATCACCGACTCAGGAAAAGGTATCTCAAAAACTAAATTCAAAACAATATTTAAGCCCGGTTACACAACCAAAGAAAGAGGATGGGGTCTGGGATTATCATTGACAAAAAGAATCATAGAAGAATATCATGACGGTAAAATATTTGTATATGAATCTGAGATTGGGAAGGGCACTGTTATAAGAATAGTACTAAGAAAATAATTAATTCTTATTACACCTTAATGTCAGAAAGATTCAGTTTTGAAAAAGATGAAAGACTTTCCAGAATAAAGATAATCAATCAACTTTTTAATTCGGGAAATTCGCTATCATTGTTTCCCTTAAAGATTCACTGGATGGAAGTAAATGAAAACTTTAACTTTCCTGCCCAGGTATTAATTAACGCTTCAAAAAAAACCATTAAGAAAGCTTCCAAAAGAAATTTGATAACAAGAAAAATCAAAGAAGCCTATCGATTAAAAAAACATATATTATATAAGGATTTAAGATCTCTGAATAAATCAATCGTTCTTGCATATATTTACATCGGACCAGAAATTGTATCATATAATGAAATAGAAAAGAAACTAAGCAATTCCTTTAAGCTCATACTTAAAGAATTAAAATAAGTAATATTATTTATTTTCCTTTCTATTAAATATATATATGGTTTAATTATTCTATTAGTTATAAATATGATTATTTAACTTAAAGTTTTAGTTTATTTATATATTCTATATATCTGTAGTATAATATATTAAATATTAATATATTCTTTAATATTATAATTAATGATTTAATAATCAGGCTTTTATTGAAGCTGTCATTATTCCAGCCTGTCCCACCATGTTTTCTTAAGAATTGTTCCGGTTATTAAAATAATAGCAATTGTAATAAGTAATGACCGGCTCTGTTTGGTAATAATAAATATTGGTAATGCAACAAGTGAAGTCTGACAAATAATACCAATGAATATATTAAACATATCCTTCCAGAAATTTTTATTTCTTTTAAATTCCGGATTCTGTTCAACAACCTTATCATGTATAGGTTTCCAAAATCCCCATGGTCTCACTGAGCTGTAAAATTTCATTAAAACTTCCATCTTCTGCGGAGGGTACAAATATGTCCCTGCTATGCAGCCAATTAATGATATAACTGCTAATAAAGGAAAGAAATATAATAATATTATATCCTGTGGAATACTCGGGAACAATGGCGGTAATATCTTTGGAAAGACTAATGCGGCGAGTATCCCTGAAAGCATTCCCCAAAAATAACCATGCCCGTTAAACCTCCACCAATACCATTTCAGAACATTAGCTGCCAGATATCCCCCCCATAAGCCCGATACAATCCACTGCAATATACTGTTGACGTTTCTTGCAAAAAAGCCAAATATTATACTAATTATTACCACTGTTAATCCGGCGGTATAGTTTACTATCTTAATTTGCTTATTATTTGCTTTTGGCTTGATGTATTTGAGGTAAATGTCATTAATAATATAGGCCTGAGCTGCATTTAATGTGCCGGCAAATGTGGAATTAAAAGCTGCTAACAAACCTGCTAATAACAATCCCAATATTCCTATCGGAGCAAATTCATTTATTGCAGAGGGTAATATTTGCTCAAAATCGATTTTACCGGCCACCAAAAGGTCAAGTTTGTCATAAAAAAGAATTGCAAGCACTGCAAAGCCGGTAATAAGAAAATATCTGATGGGATTTAGTATTACCGATACAAATCCGCTCATTTTTGCTGCTTCTTTCGGACTTTTTGTTGCTAATATTTTTTGCATATCGTAGTTAGGGGCCGGTCCTGCTGCGCTCACAAGTATTCCTTTAAAAAGCATCATCCCGAAAAACAATGAAAACAATGAATATCCATCACTGCTTATTTTATCATTAACTTCACTTATTATACCACCCCAGTCAATATTAAGATTTAATCCAAAAAATGGCGAAAACCATCCGTCAGGCACATTCAGCTGATGAACCGTTAATGCCTTCATTGCAATTATACCAATTATCAGCGAAGAAACAGTCATTATAATATACTGCACAAGGTCAGCCCATACTATACTTATCATGCCTCCTAAAACAGCATAGAACGCCGCAAATGCAGTAAATACTATTCCATATAAGTGCGGTACAAATTCAGGTTTAATGCTATACAAGGACTCCAGAAATATATTATATATATTGCCAAGGAATGTACTTTTCTGTATCCAGTCCGGAGTATTTGATAATAATTTTAACACTGATTCCCACGGAATGAATATTTCAATAAACTTACCCAGCCCCACAAATCCGTATGCGAGGAATCCCAGACAGCTTATTAAAGCAAAAATTACAACAATATTATGCGATAATGATGCTCCTAAGCCCCTTCCAAATCTGGTGGATATCCATTCCGCACCTGTAGTTACATTTGAACGTCTTAACCAGGCTGACAGGTATACCATTAAAAATATCTGGTTAAAAACCGGCCATAACCACGGAATCCATATACTTTTTAAGCCATATACAAATGCCAGGGTCACAAGCCACATTGTACCTGATATATCAAACATGCCGGAAGCATTTGAAAGCCCTAACATATACCACGGAAGCTTATTACCCCCGAGCAAATAAGACGATTTACTCTTCTGCGCCTGTCTCCTTAAAACCAGTCCGATTACTACCGTTGAAAACAGATAAATAAAAATAATTGCGACATCCAAAGCTTTTAATTTCATCACATAAATATTAAACCTGTAACATTAAACCTGCTAAATATATTTAAAAAAATCCGGGCCCCTGTTATAAAAGAAACTCTGAATCATATTAATGCTGAATATTGTAATATAATAATATTCCTGATCAGCGCCCTGCCGGGCGCACATAAAAAAGCCCGGAATTAAAAATTCCGGGCTAATTGTGAAGCCTAATGTTTTTTATTCAACAGTAAACTTGGCTGTACCAATATATTTACTGTTGTTATACAGAGATATGAAATACAATCCGCTTTCAAGGCTGGAAATATCAATTCTTGTTCCTTTAACATCTCTTAGTATTAAAGCTTCCTGGCCAATAATGTTTGTAATAACTACTTCATTAAAATCAGCTTCAATTTGCAGGTAATCCATTGTAGGATTAGGATAAACATTCAGGTTAGATACCTGAGGAGTATAAATTCCTGTTCCACAATCAACTTCATCAGTGCTAAAGTCTACCTCACCACAGGCATCCATGGTAACCCATGATTCGTCAACTTCTCCGACATTCATCCATACGGCTCTTTTTCTGCCGGTATCACCTTCGTCACGATCGATGAAAGTTGCACCAAAACCGATAGTTGGTGCAGCATACGGATCAAGAATAACCTGATCAGAACTTAAAAGAAATTCTATTAAGGTTGCATACTCCCAGGTTTCATCAGGATCGACGAGTGAATATCCATAATAAAATTCACTGGGACCTTGTCCTGAAGCGCGCGAATTCTCAATGTCAAGTACATCCTGTATGGGAGGAGGAGCTACCTGATAATGACCGTTGGGAGCACCTGATGGGCCTAAACCATCGTCCAGGTTGCCAACATTGACGTCAAAATAGATTTCAGGCTTGTCAGAATTCCAGTCTTCTACACCTGAACACCATGCCGGGCAATAGTAATCGTCTACCACAGTAAGAAGTACTATGACGACCGTATCATTCCAAACTGCCTGCCATGTACATTCCATAAGTGTTGGTTCCTCTAATTGAAAAGGCTGCTCAATATTGTATGCATCAACATCGGCCCAATAATCTTCTGCAATACCATCGATGTTAATCTCACATCCATCTGGCAGTTTGTAAAAAGTAGCATCCTGTGCTATTGCCGCCACCGCAAAAATACAAGCAAGAAACAATGTGTAAATTTTTCTCATAGTTTTAATTTTTTAGTTAATAATTATATTATGAGGTTAAAAATAGTTATTTAATTTCAAAAAACAAATATTTTTTAAATTATTTTAGCTTTAAAAAAATTACCTATTCCCCTTAAATAAAAAGATTTGGAAAAAATATTTTATTTTGATAATCCTGAAAATCAAAATAAGATAAAAATTATAAATAAATTTGAATTTTTTGTTATAGTCTCATATTCAGACAATTATATAAATTTGTCGGATTGGCTCCATATACGCCTCTATATCAATTATTTAGGTGATTATTTCTAGCCATCAGAATCACGCTACAACTAATTTTTAAATTTTATAGAAAATAATATTCTATATTTAGAGCCTTTTTGTATTTGATTATTTTGAAACCTTTAAATCCCGGGTTTAATTTTTAAATCCTGTGATATCCTATGACAAAGTTGAATAACAAAATAAAATTAAGTCCTGGCAAAAAGCTTTTTTACAATTTCATACTAATCTGTATACCTTTTCTGATTTTATTCCTTCTTGAGATTATACTGAGAGTTGTTGGTTTTGGAGATAATTTAAACTTATTTATTGATCATCCCGATAAAGAATTCAAAGAATACAAAATAGTAAATCCCTTAATTGGTAAAAAGTATTTTCAAAAGCTTGAATATACGAGTCCTGCAAATGATATATTCCTTAAGGAAAAACCAGCCAACGGATTCAGAATTTTCGTAATGGGGAGTTCAACCGTTATTGGTTTTCCCTATAACTACAACCTTATGTTCTCAAGAATACTGCATGAAAGGTTGCAGGATAGTTATCCGGAAAAGCATATAGAAGTAGTAAATACGGCAATTACTGCCATAAACAGCTTTTCCCTGCTGGACTATATGAATGATATCTTAAAAGAAGAACCGGATGCTATTCTAATATATGCGGGCCATAATGAATTTTACGGGGCATTTGGAATTGGATCGGAAGAAAAAACTGGCAGCCATGGAAAACTTACATTTATTCATCTGGATTTAATGTCTTTAAGAGTGTATCAATTGTTACGAAATGTAATCTACGGTACTGGCAGGCTATTATCCGGGGAAAATAATGATTCAAAGGTTAGGGGTCCATTAATGAAACGAATTGCCAGAAATAAGAATATACCATATAAGGAAGAATCCTATAACATTGGAATTGCCCGGTACAGGAAGAACATGTCAGAAATACTTAAAAAAGCCGGACAAAATAGTATTCCTGTTTTTATTAGTGAACTTATATGTAATATAAGGGACATGGAACCTTTTTGTTCAGCAATTACAACTGAGTATCCCGCTGCGATGGATGTATATCGCGATGCAAGGAAATATGAAAAGGAAAAAAACTATAAGCTGGCAAAAGAAAATTATTATAAGGCAAAAGATTTAGACTGTATACGTTTCAGAGCATCAGAAGAAATTAATGATATTATCAGGGACCTGGCCAATAAACATAATGCCATACTTATTCCTATGCAGGAGCGCTTTGAAAATGAATCACCTGACGGCCTAATTGGTAATAATTTGCTGACAGAGCATGTGCATCCGAATATCGATGGCTATTTTCTTATGGCCGATGCATTCTACAATGAAATGGCCAGATCAGGATTAATTAGTAACCACGTAAATATACTGTATTACCGCAATTCGCAATATTATAAAAGAAACTGGGGGTATTCTGTATTAGACAGCCTTTTAGCCTTGCACAGAATTAACAGTTTAAAATACCACTGGCCTTTCCGTCTCTTAAATTCTCCATATATCGACTACAGACAAATATATAAACCTAAATCAATGGTCGATTCTCTGGCATTTACTGTAATGAAATCGCCAGATCTTAATATTGCTGATGCCCACCTGGAATTAGCTAAATATTATAAGGGAAAGAATGATTTTTATAATGCCTTTAAAGAGTATAATGCAGCAATTAAATGTTTTCCATACTGGTATGAGGATTATCTGGAAAGCGCTGATTGCCTTATTAAACTTAATGATTTTCCTACAGCATTAGAGTTTCTGGAGAAATCTCTGGAACTTAAGGAAACATTTTATGGATATTTTAGAAAAGGCGAAATTCTATTATTAAAAGGAGACTATGATGTAGCTTTAAATTCCTTTGCTATGGCATCAAAATTTGCTGATAGCCCGAATAACAAAGAAAAATTACTATCAAAACAATTTGAAGCATATTATTTCAGCGGGGATGTTGAAAAATCAAAAGTGCTGCTGGTTGAAATAAAAAAGTTAAATCCGAATTATACTCCTGATTTATCACGGCAAAAGACAAACTATGCTTTACTTTTCCCGGAGCAGGTTAAACCATTAATTATCCGTGCCCTAAATCATTATAAAGCAGGTAATATTGACGCTGCATTAAGTACTTTTTTAAGATCACTGGAAATTAAAGAAACCCCCATAGCTAACCGTATATCAGGAGATATTCTTCTGAAAAGAAAAAACCAAAATGCAATAGTCTTCTTACTTAAAGCTTATCCTGAATTTAAGAATGATGAGAACTTTCTTTATAATTTATGTATTTCATATTTGCAAAACGGCAAGCCTAATGAGGCAAAAAAAATATTTAATAATATTAAACGCTTAAATCCGAATCATGAGAGTATCCCCAAACTTGAAAAGATTCTCAATATTCCGGATTCCAGATAATTACTTAAAAAATATAAATTTGCATCATGAGAATATTAGGAATTTCTGCATTTTATCATGATTCGGCAGCCGCTATTACAGAAGACGGGAATATTATCGCTGCAGCACAGGAAGAACGGTTTACAAGAAAGAAACATGATTCTTCCTTCCCATTTTATGCCTGTAAATATTGCCTTGATTACTCAGGATTTAAAATAGATGAATTAGATGCTATAGCATTCTATGATAAACCTTTTCTTAAATTTGAAAGGTTGCTTGAAACCTATTATGCTTTTGCCCCTAAAGGACTGTTATCTTTTGTTACATCTATACCAGTCTGGTTAAAAGAAAAAATCTTTCTGAAAAAACTAATTCTCAATGAGCTGAAAAAAATTGAGGTTTTTAATAAAAGAAAAATAAAGTTGCTTTTCCCTGAACATCATTTATCTCATGCTGCAAGCGCTTTTTATCCTTCATCTTTTATACGTTCGGCAATTGTTACGGTCGATGGAGTCGGAGAATGGGCAACTGCATCTATATGCTCAGGTACGGGTAATAAAATTGAAGTTATAAAAGAACTGCATTTTCCGCATTCTGTCGGACTGTTATATTCTTCATTTACTTTTTGGCTTGGCTTCAGGGTCAACTCAGGCGAATATAAGCTAATGGGGTTAGCCCCTTATGGGAACCCGCATTCAGAAAGAGTAAAAGAATATGTAAGAAAAATTAAAAAGGAACTGGTAAATATTAAAGAAGATGGCTCAATATGGCTTAACCAGAAGTACTTTAATTATTCAACCGGACTTAAAATGGTTGATGAAAACAAATGGGAGAAATTGTTTGGATTTCCCAGACGTGAGACCGAAGGCAAATTAGAACAACAACATTGCGATTTGGCGCTAGCAATTCAGAAAGTAGCAGAAGAAATTTTTATTAATATGGCAAAGGAAGCAAAAAGTTTAGTTAATACAGAAAATCTCTGTCTTGCAGGAGGGGTTGCTTTAAATTGTGTAGCAAATGGTAAATTGCTCAGGCAAGGCATATTTGAAAATATATTTATACAACCAGCTGCAGGAGATGCCGGGGGGGCTATAGGAGCAGCTCTCTCAGCATACTATTTATATTTTAATAATGAAAGGAAATCCGAAAATAAAGTTATGATGCTGGATCCATTCCTTGGCCCCGAATTCTCAGATTTGGATATTGAACTGACATCAAAGAAACTTAAGGCCAGGTATGAGAAATATGAAGATTTTGATGAACTGGCTGACAAAGTATCAGAACTTATTACGCAAGAAAAGGTTATTGGCTGGTTCCAGGGCAGGATGGAATTCGGACCCCGTGCACTGGGCAACAGAAGCATATTAGGTGATGCCAGAAGCAGGGAAATGCAAAAAAAGCTGAATGTGAAAATAAAATATCGCGAAAGCTTCAGACCCTTTGCCCCATCAGTACTTGCTGAAGACACCAGGGATTTTTTTGATTTGAATGTAGATTCTCCTTATATGTTGCTTGTTGCCGATGTAAAAATAGAAAGAAGAAATCAGATTCCTGGCGACTACAATGATCTGCCTTTACTGGAGAGATTATATTTTTTAAGATCTGATATCCCTGCAGTAACTCATATCGATTTTTCAGCAAGAATCCAGACAGTTCATAAGGAAACAAATTTACGCTTCTGGAAATTAATAAATGCATTTAAACAAAAGACCGGTACCGGTTTAATTGTTAATACAAGCTTTAACGTACGTGGAGAACCAATTGTATGTAACCCTGAACATGCATATCATTGCTTTATGCGTACTGAAATGGATTACCTGGTAATGGGTAATTATTTTTTCGATAAAAACAATCAACCCTCATGGCCTAAAGATGAAAGCTGGAAAAAAGAATTTGCATTAGACTAAAATATTATTAACAAATGAACTTGAAATATCATTATCTTTGACTTTTTAATTTAGTGTTACAAATTAATTATCAATAAATGGAATTTCTGCGTGATTTCTGGCTCTACCTTAAGGAAAGAAAAAAATGGTGGCTGCTGCCTACTATCATTATTTTGCTTTTACTTGGGATTCTAATAGTGTTAAGTAGTGGAAGTGCTATAGCACCTTTTATTTATACTTTATTTTAAACTTCAATGAATAAGGAAAAAGCTCTGGAAACCTGCCTGGTAATAACAACAGGATTCCTGTTGTTGTATTTCATATTTCAGGTTAAAATCTTACTGATTGTTGCATTTATCACCGGACTTACCGGAATATTCATCCGGCCGTTAGCACTAAAAATAGCATGGCTATGGCATAAGCTGGGCGATATAACGGGCTTTTTTGTTTCAAAAACGGTATTGGCAATTGTCTTCTTTTTTATTCTGTTACCCATTGCATTAATATACCGGTTAATAAAAAGAGACACCCTAATGCTCAAGAATAAATACAGTTCATACTGGATAATCCGTAATTATAAATATGCAAAAAAAGATATGGAAAACGTCTGGTAGAAATATTCCTGCAGGTTATAGAATTTAATTACTCTTTCTTCTTTGTAATATCATATTCTCATACATTTTGATCTTTTCAGAATTTGGCGAAAGTTGTTTTAACTCAAGCAGAATCTTTTCTGAATAATTTAAATCATTATTATAAATACTTGCATAGCATAATGTGTTCAGAAAATTAGGATCAGAGCTAAATTCATAATACGCTTTTTTCAAATAAATCAGGGCTTTTTTGTCTTCCTTTTGTAAAAGTATTTCTCCAATTAACCTGTTTGAGATACTTGTCTCCTGAATTTCATTTGCCTTATATAAAATGTCCAATGCTTCATCTATTTCTTTTGACTGCAAATGTTTTATAGCCTGATTTATATATTCTTTAACACTTGATGGAGTATAAATAATTACACTCTCTTCATCTTTTCTATTGTCTTTAAGAGTAGCCAGTTCATTAAAAATGCCCCGGGCTTTGTCATTTTCATTATTTGCTTTGTATGCCTGATATAAAAAGCTTAAAACATCTTTCCTGGAATAATCCGGATCTGTTGATTTTACTTCTTCCAAGAATGAAATGGCTTTCTCATATTCCCCCTTGTGATAATATAATTCTCCAATTTTACTTAATATATAGGGGTCCTTTTTTATTTTCAGTGTCGATAAAAATATTGCCAGTGCTTTATTATATTCATTGACTTTAAGTAATAAATTACCTGCTTCAATATAATTCCTTATATTATAGGGTGATATCTTAATCAAGGAATAATATTCTTCAGCTGCTTTAAGGAAATCTTTATGAGTAACGTAAAATTTTGCCATTTTCTTGTGTGCAATATCCAGGCTTATATCATCATACCTTACTGCAAGATATGCAAGTGAATCAAAGATTGAAGCTGGCTTATATTCGTATATAAATTTATTAACCATATTCTCAGGTTTGAAAGGCCATCCTCCTTTTAACTGCTTGATTTTTAAATCAGCATAAATACTGTCCAGTTCCGTAAAACCCCAGTTATTTCTATAATATTCCGAATCTTTGAAATATGAAGAATCCAGTTCTCCTATTATATTATTACCTGTTATAACATTATAAAACGCATCAGCCATTAAAAAATAGCCATCGATATTCGGATGCACATGCTCTGTCAGCAAGTTATTGCCTATCAGTCCGTTATAAGATTTATCTTCGAAATAATATTTCATAGGAACAAGATATGCTTCATATTTTATGGCTAATTCCTGAATAATTTCATTGATTTTTTCAGAAGCCCTGAACCTTAAACAATCCAAATCCTTTGCCCGGTAGTATAATTCTTTGGCCTTCTTATACTCTCCTGTATGATCAAACTTTCTTCCTTTATTAAATATATCCATTGCCTGCGGATATTCACCTGTTTTGGCCGAACAAAAGGGCTCTAAATCTCTTATATTACTTATCACTTCACTTATAATAACCGGAATACCCTTCTTATTAACCTTTTTAAGTATCGCTTTTATATTCTTTTTATATTGTGTATGTGCTGAATAATAGATATTTGTTCCGAATTCAATACTTTTGTTCGATACAATTCTTTCCATAAGTGTTGCAGTAGCTAAATCAGAATTATTGTTCCCTGAATTCAAAGTTCCCTGGATTCCATATATAATATTTCTGATAAGCTGATATATTTTTAATTCGAGCAAATTCAGATGAAGCAACTTCAGCCATCTGACTTTACCCAGCCCTTCCTTGGAACCAATGCCCAGGGCTCCGTAAAACTCGTTGTGTCCTGCATATATCAAAATAGCATCAGGCTTTTCCTTAATAATATCATTAATCTTATCAAGTAATGTATAACTATTAACTGCTGTTATGGAAGTATTAATTACTTCTATGTGTTTGTCCGGATAGCTATCCTGAAGCCTGTCATGTAATATTCTTGAAAACATTATACCTGAACTGTATGGAAAGCCATAAACAGTTGAGCTTCCCATAACAAATATTCTAAATCCGTTTTCTGGCTTTTGTTTCAGGAATATGTCGTCAGGCGGGACAGTATTTTGAAATCTGTAAAAATATTTCTTGCCAAATTCAGGATTACATTTTCTGTACTCCTTACCGTAAAAATCATAATCCGTAAAAAGGTTATAATTATCTCCGTAATGAATAATTCTAAGAAAAAATTCAATAAAAAATAAAATTATAAAAGGTATTAAAACCAGGATTATTGAAAAAATAGTTTTCCTTTTAGGATCAGAGTATTTATCCGGTTTCTTTTTATCATCCTTCTTACTTTTTATTGGTTTCCCCATTATATATAATTTTGACAGGACTATTCATACAAATGTAATTTTTTTCTTTTTTCTTATTTTCAAATTTATCACATTTTAAATAAAAGTAAATTTTCATTTAGACCGGCCCGGCACATGTTAAAAAAAAAGCAAACCTTAAATCCCTTTCAGGAGGCTTGCCTTTTTAAGTCATAGTTTAAAAAGCAGATGCTTTTTAAATTCCTTTCTATAATCAGGGTGCTTCTAATACTTCAACCTGTATTGAAGCCTGTTTTCTCTTATATTCTTCCCCCATTTTCCCTACATTTGTCACAATCAATACTACAGTATATAAACCTGCATTTTCATACAGGCTATACTTAAATGCAGTATCAGTAATTGAAAGTGCTATACCTTTATCAAAGAATCTGTTAACAGATCTCTCAGCATCGGGCGGAGGATTACTAATTTCCTCCAGGTATTTATCATAGCTTGAGTTATTTTTCGCACCTTCAAAATATTCTCCCGGCCATAATGATATATAATCGGCTTCTACCTGAATCCTGAAAGTAACCTCTTCAAGTTGAGCTATAGTTGATGGTACTGCTTCAAATAATATTATTTCAGGATCTTCAACTTCTTTTTCACAAGCAATAAATATTATAAAGCTTATCAAAAAAAGATATTTAAATAAATTTTTCATAGTTGTATATTTTATAACTTTTTAATCAGTGATCTCATTTAATAGCCTGGATTTTGTTTTATTGAACCTTTTGATAAAATAATTTCTTCTTCGGGAATCGGAAAAAACTCATGTTTACCAATAAAAAATTCAATAGGATTTCCTTTCGTTCCTCCAAGTGTATCAGTAGCCCTGTACAAACCATTGAGCCTATCATAGGCAATACCCCACCTAACTATATCGAAAAAGCGGTGAGCCTCCATAGCCAGTTCAACTCTACGCTCATGAATAACATCATTCAGGGTTACTGATGTCATATTAGCAGGTTGCCCCGTATTTCCGCTATTTCTTGCGCGAGTTCTTATCATATTTACATACTCAGTAGCTTTATCCGGCTGGTTAACCGCCGGTTCAAGTGCCGCTTCAGCTGCCAGCAATAACACATCGGCATAACGAAACATTTTAATATCCAGAGGACCGCGGAAGAAACTTCTTATTGCCCATTCATCCGGTTCAGGATCATATTTTGCATTGTTCATCTTAGTCGGGCTGGCATAACTTGGGGCTGCCCTTCTGAATATACTTACACCTGAAGCGGTCGGATCAATTTCTATAGTATCACTGTCAGTTACAATTGATATTTTTTTCCGTTGATCACCCGGCTCATATTCAGCTGCCAGGTTATATGTCGGTGCATTTAATCCCCATGCTAAAATTTGACCCTCAATTCTAATGGAATCTAATGTAACGGTATCCCATTCCCAATATGCCCTGACTGACTGGTATGTGTTGTGAGATGATGAAACCAGCGGTGTATTAATAAATTCTGATCCCGTTATATTAATAGCTGCGTTTACCACCCTGAAAATATGTTCCCTACTCTCATCTCCGGCTTCAGTCCATAAATCTGCATAGTGTGGTTCAAGTTCATAAACCCGCGAATCTATAATTTGCTGAGCAACATTCCATGCCTCATCCCACTTTTCTTCACATCCTTCGAATCTTTCATCACCTGAATAATTCTTAGCATAGCTGGATTCAAAGATTAATGCTTTAAGCAGATAAGCTCTGGCCGCCCCTTTAGTTGCCCGGGCATCATCACCCGAAGAAGAATAAGTATCTGGCAAAGCAGATGCAGCCTCCTGCAAATCGGTCTGTACCTGATGTAATACCTCAGCTATAGTATTTCTGGGAACAGAATAATACTCTTCAGTGGGTAATACCCTGGTAATTATTGGTACACCTCCAAATATAGCATTTAAATAGAAATGGTAAATTGCCCGTAAAAATTTAGCTTCTCCCATTAATCTGTTCTTAATATCTTCATTAAAATCTGCATCAGGAAATTTTTCGAGCACGATATTGCAGTTGTTTATACCTTCATAAATATTGCGCCAATATTCAAAAAAATAAGCATTAGTTGGCACATGTAACATTTGATCTATTCTTTGCATGTCAGGCTGGTCAACCCCACCTACTTCACCTGCAGCTTCAGTATCATCAGAAGCAACATCTCCGAATGCCCAGAAATTCCTGCTAAATGAACCTCTGAATAACATAACTGCATAGCATGCTGTAACAGCCTGAACAGCATTATCTTCTGATGTATAAAAAGTAGCTGTTGTTTCCATACCCAAAGGTGTCCTTTCAAGAAACTCCTCTGAACAGCCGGAATACAGACTTATAATAATAAGAAATATTATTTTTACTTTAACTAAATTTTTCATAGTATTCCTTTTTTAAGTTAAAATCCTAATTGTATGCCAAATAAGTATGCCCTGGAAGGTGGGTATAAACCATAGTCAATTCCGTATAATAATTGCCTTGTCTCACCACCCTGTTCTTCCATGCGTGTCCGGCCTATTTCCGGGTCGAAGCCTATATAATTGGTTATTGTAAAGAGATTTTTTGAGTTGAAATATATTCTTAAATTATCAATCTTAAATATATTAAGAATACTTTTTGGTAAGTTATAACCTAATTCTATAGTTTTTAACCGTAAATACGAACCATCAAAAACCATTCTGTCAGACCACTGGTTGTTATCGTTATCACTTACTCCCAGCCATGGGATATCAGTATCAGTGTTTCCGGGATCAATCACTTCACCTGTCTGTTCGTCAATCTCCGGAGCTTCCCATGCGTCCAGAAGATCACGATGCCAGTTTCTTCCATTTGGCGACGGATCATGTGTCCAGTTTATAAAAGGGAAGAATATTTCATTTCCATAGGTTCCCTGGAAGAATAAGGATAAGTCAAAACCTTTAAAGAAGAATTGTGTATTTAATCCAAAAATAAGGTCAGGATGGGGATTACCTATCATAACTCTGTCATCCGGAGTTATATCACCATCCTCATTAACATCAACATATCGAATATCACCCGGTACAGCCTGCCACTGAACATGGCTGTTTATTTCTTCCCAGTTTTGGAAAATCCCGTCTGTTTTATAGCCATAAAAAGCACCAATTGGTTTTCCTTTTTCCGTTCTTGTAAAAGTTGCATCCCGGTCACCAAATGTACCTAACTCAAAATAATTCCCTTCCTCTCCCAAATCAAGCACTTCATTTTTTATGTAGGAAATATTAAAGTCAATGTTATATTTTAACTGGCTTTCCATTTCTCTATAGCCTATTACCAGTTCAACTCCCTTGTTTTGAACATTTCCGAGATTCTGGTAAGGTGCCCCTGCTGTAGGAATACCAACAATATAAGGAACAGGCAATTGAACCAACATTTCTTTTGTATTTTTAATAAAGTATTCGGCAGACAATAAGAGTTTGTTATTAAAAAGCCCTGCGTCAAGTCCTATATTTGTTTGTTCAACTGTTTCCCAGTGAATAGCTTCATTTGCTCCATAATATGGAAATGACCCGACTGATATGCTATCCTGTGCCTGATTGAAACTATATCTCAAGCGGGTCGGATCAATACTGGAAACATATCTATAAGCACCGATATTCTGGTTTCCAGTCTGTCCCCATCCTAATCTCAGCTTTAAACTACTTACAACAGGTACATTCGAGAAGAAAGGTTCATTAGATATTTTCCAGGCGACAGCAGCCATAGGAAATGTTCCCCAGTGTCCTTTATTAAAAATGTTTTTCTCATATAAAGTCCCGAATCTTGATGATCCGTCTCTGCGTACAGAAAGAGTAACCAAATATTTATCGTTATAGTTATAATTTATCCTTCCAAGGTATGATATCATTGCATTTTCTTCTCCACTACCTTCAATCCTGTCATCAAGATCCTCAGAGTAATATGAAAAATATCTGAGTTCAGGTATTTCATTTTCCAATCCGGGGCCTGATCTGTTTATAGCATTTAAATATTCACCTTCAAATTCTTCGGCAGTCATACCAATCAATGCCGTAAAATCATGTGCCCCGATTTTTTTTGTATAGGTGGCTGTATTTTCCCAGTTCCAGTATCTGGTCTCTTCGAGTTGTTTTTCAAGCTTTGATTGCGCATTCAAATCAGAGCCTTCAATATTATACTCCGGCAGGAAATCATAATTTGAGATATAATCAAATTTTAATCCTATACTTGATTTTAGTTTTAATCCTTTAATCAATTCAACTTCAACAAATATATTTCCAAGTAACTTGTTTTGAGTCTCACTATCCCATCCGCGATTATTTGCATACAAAGCACCCGGACTTACATTTAATAATCCCAGTTCTGCTAATGAAACCGGGTTCCTGTAATTCGAAAACAGGGTTGGGCCCCAGTATGTCTTACCATCCTCAGTAGTAATATAAGGTGAAGAAAGGGGATCAGTCAGTATAGCATTAGCTACAACACTTTCATATTCATTATTTTCAGGTACTACATCTCTTACTCCCCGGTTTAATAAAAGCTTTTCACCTATAGTTATCCTGTCTCTTATTTTGTGAGTAGAATTGATTCTAAGGTTAAACCGTTTAAAACCTGAATTAATAATTATACCATCCTGTTTCAAATAACTGCCGCTTACAGAATAAGTTGAGTTCTCATTTCCTCCTGATACGGAAAGATAATAATTTTGCATTGGTGCCTTTCTGAAAATTTCATCAAACCAGTTTGTATTTGCATACATATCCCTATAGGTATTGGTATCAATCCTGTTAGAGCGGGTAACAAGTTTATTCCATGTTTCTACAAATTCATCTGCATTCATCATATCCATCGTTCTGATATTCTCCTGCACTCCATAATAATATTTAAAAGTAATGTTGTTTTTCCCGGCTTTTCCCTCCTTTGTAGTAATTAAAACTACACCATTTGCGCCTTTTGAGCCATAAATGGCGGTGGCTGATGCATCTTTAAGGATTGAAAAGTTTTCGATATCCTCAGGATTAAGAAAATCTACCTCGTCGGGTGTCATTTGTATTCCGTCAACAACATATAATGGATCAGAATTGGTCGCGGTCCCTACACCTCTGATTCTGACTGTTACACCGGCACCAGGAGTACCTGAATTGGCAACAATATGTACACCTGCAGCTTTACCCTGAAGGGCTTCATTAATATTTGTGCCGGGGGTCTTAATTAAGTTTTCTTTATTAACAACAGTTACAGCACCAGTGAGGTCTTTTTTATCCACAACACCATAACCAATTACAACTACTTCACTTAGACTTAATATATCGGGAATCATGCTGATATCTCTAGTCTGTGCCCTGTCAGCAACAATTTCTTCTGTAACATATCCAACATAAGAAAATGAAACCGTACTGTTTTTAGTTACAGTAATAATATAGTTTCCGTCAAAATCTGATATTGTTCCCTTGGTTGTCCCCTTCTGGACTATGGTAACTCCAGGAAGACCACCGGAGGTTTCAGCATCAATTACTTTTCCACTTATAGTAATAAGCGTATCCTGTTGTGCAGATTCCTTATTAATTAAAATAATTTGCTTGTCTTTAATAATATATCCAATATTGGTATCTTTAAAAATCTTATTTAATATTTCGGTAATTTCCAGGTCTAATCCGTTAATACTCACAATTTTGGATACGTCCAAGTCAGAATTATTATAAAGGAAAGTAATTTCACTTTGACTTTCTATTTCTCTCAGAACATCCTTTATTGAAACATTAGTTAAGCTTAGTTCAAACTTTGAATCCCGAGAGAATATTCCTGCATTAGTATTTAATGCAAAGACTATCAATATAATTGAAGAAAATTTCAGAAATATAAATAACTTCCTACATGATAGTCTTTCTTTAATAAACTCCAGTAAAAAATTCTTTTTCATGCTTTTATTTGTCATTAATTTTTTTTGTAAGTGAATAACTTCAGAAGTTTTCAGATAATTCAACATTATTAAATTCGAATTAAAATTATGCTTAGTAAAGCATTAAGTTAGATTTGCAGAAAGATAATTATTAATATCTTTCAGGGGCAGATACTTAAGTACAGCCTGATGTTTTAACAATCAATATTTTTCTCATAGGCGTTTAGATTTTTAGGATTAACAATTTATTAATTCATTAATGTTATATATACACTATCAACTTCAATTTTAAATTTTATTGGAGTAGAAATTCTGATTAGTTCCAAAACCTCTCTTAAACTTTCTGTTTTTATTGTCATGGTAAATCTTTGATCTTTTAACATATTTTCGGGATAATAGAATTTTACATCATACCATCTTTCAAGCTGAGTAAGGATATCCGGCAAAGACTGATCATCAAACTTTAATACATTATCCTTCCATGAGACAGAAAATACAGGATCAATTTCTTTAATAAAAAAATTATTATTTAACTTATTATATATGGCTTTCTGATTCGGAGAAAGATTTATTGTTTTACTACCCGGTGCATACACCTGGACTTTCCCTTCTATTAATGTTATCGCAATGGTTTCATCTTCAGGGTAAGCCATTAGATTAAAAGTTGTACCCAGTGCCTTTATCATTAAGCCTGAAGATTTAACTGTAAAAGGTAGTTTTATATTCTTTGAAACATCAAAATAGGCTTCACCTAAGAGTTCAACTTCTCTGTTTCTTTTATTATAATTTCTTGTATAGCGAATAGAACTTCCTGAATTAAGCCAGACAACAGTACCATCTTCCAAAATTGCCATTGATTTTTGTCCTCTGGGAGCAACTAATTCGGAGACAGCTGTTCTTCTGACTGAATTTGATATATATAAACCTGTAACAGTAAGTAATAATATTAATAATACTGCAGCAACTCTTGAGATTAACAAATATGATTTCCTGAGATTATAATACTTTTTCTTAATTTTTTGCATTTCAATTACTTCCCCATTCCTTAATTTAAAACTCCTATTAGCAGTAATTCTATTAAGTATTTTCTTATAATCCGGAGTTTTTACTTCTGCCTTAACATCACTGTTTTCTTCCCATTGCTTAAACATCATGGCTCTGACTTCAGCAAAACTCAGCAGTTTATTTTGCTCTTTTTCACTCAAATCACCTAATAAAGACTTAGCCAGTAAATCTTTAATATTTCTATTTATCTTTCCTTTTTTCATATATATAAATTATCTGGTCCCTTATCCCTTAATCCTTATCCCTATTATTATATACACACTCACGTTAGTTTACCCTTAATTGATTTCAGGTTTTTTTAGGAAAAGTAATACTAAAATAATGGTCTACAGGTTATTATTTAGAATAGATGATACCACTTTTTTTAATCTGCTTAATGCCAGACGAAGATGAGTTTCTACTGTCTTCTTGGAAATATCCAGTCTTTTAGCTATTTCATTATATGATAATCCTTCATTTCTGCTCAAATTGAATATTTGTTTTCGTTTTGGGGGGAAATTATCAATTTCTTTACTGATTATACTTTTAACATTTTCAAAAATAATCTGGTTTTCGGTCTGATTTGAAATTCCCTGGAGATAATTAATAATATATTGTGCATAAATATCAAAATTAACTTTTTTTCTGTTCTCATTAAAAATTATATTTTTCGTAATTGTCAATATATAACCATTAAATGACCTGTTTTCATCGAGGTTATCTCTATACTCCCATATTCTTGTAAAAACTTCCTGTACAATTTCCTCAGCATCCTCCATATTTTTGATATATCTGATTGCGAATAGATAAACTTTTTCAGAATATTTATAGTAAATCTGCCTGAAGGAATCATGATCACCCTCTTTGATTTCTTTTACAAGAATTTTTTCTGCCTTATTTGAATAGCTTGACAACAGCAAATTTTTTGAAAAGATATTTTACCAAAAGATAAAAAATTTAATACAAAATTAAATTAATTAAAGTCATTTGGTAATTTACCTCCCATATTTGTAATAAGGAATTGTTTCATCAATACTCATCCCAGCTCTTTATTGCAATATCCTGAATCTTTAAGTTACAAACAGCAATTAGAAATGCACTTGCTAATCTTGCATTGGTAATGAGAGGAATGTTATAATCAACTGCACTGCGTCTTATAATATAGTCATTACTTAATTCCGTGGATGTAAGATCCTTTGGAATATTAATTACCAGGTCTATCAATTTGTTTCTCAGATAATCCAGCGTATTTGGTTTTTTGTCCTCATCAGGCCAATGGAGGACCGTACTTTCAATTCCATTCATCTCAAGAAATTGTGCAGTTCCTTTGGTTGCAAATAAATTATACCCGTTTTTTGTCAGAAGTCTGCAACTGTTGATTAATTCAACTTTTGATCTCATTGGTCCGGTCGATAGAAGAATATTTTTCTTTGGTATAACATATCCTACAGAAATCATAGATTTTAAAATTGCTTCATAGAAATTCTCACCAATACATCCTACTTCTCCTGTGGAAGACATATCCACTCCAAGCACCGGGTCTGCTTTTGATAGGCGGGAAAATGAAAACTGAGGAGCTTTTATCCCTAAATAATCTAAATCAAACACTGAGTTTTTGGGTTTTTCAACATTGTTGCCGATCATTATTTGTGTAGCAATTTCAATAAAATTGACTTTCAGAACCTTTGAAACAAATGGAAAACTTCTGGAAGCTCTAAGGTTACATTCTATTACCTTTATATCATTGTCCTTTGCCAGAAACTGTATATTGAACGGTCCGTTTATATTTAATGCTTCTGCAATTTGTCTTGAAATGCGCTTTATCCTGCGCATAGTTTCAAAATATATTTTTTGTGCAGGGAATACCATTGTGGCATCCCCTGAATGAACGCCTGCGAATTCAACATGCTCACTAATAGCATAAACTATCAGTTCCCCGTTTTTTGCTACAGCATCTATTTCAATTTCTTTTGCCTGCTGTATGAATTCTGATACTACTACCGGGTATTGTTTAGATACTTTAGCTGCCAGATTCAGGAAATGCTCCATTTCATCCTTGTTCGAGACTACATTCATTGCTGCTCCTGATAATACATATGACGGACGAATTAATACAGGAAATCCAACATGGTCAATAAACTCGTATATTTCTTCAATGCTTGTTAATTCTTTCCATCTTGGCTGGTCTATATTTAATTTATCACAAAGCATGGAGAATTTATGCCTGTTTTCAGCATTATCAACTGATATGGGAGATGTACCAAGAATATTTATATTCTGGTTATGGAGTCTTGTTGCCAGGTTATTAGGGATCTGGCCACCTACAGATATAATTACACCTCTGGGTTTTTCAAATTCAACAATATCCAAAACCCTCTCCAGTGATAATTCATCAAAATAAAGTCTGTCGCAAACATCATAGTCAGTACTGACTGTTTCAGGATTATAATTTATCATTACTGATCTGTATCCCTCTTTATTTATTGCATAAAGAGCATTTACGCTGCACCAGTCAAATTCAACACTGCTGCCAATTCTATAGGCCCCTGAACCAAGTACAATTATTGATTTATTGCTGTCATTAGACTTTATATCATGTTCGGAGCCGCTGTAAGTAAGATACAGATAGTTAGTTTTTGCCGGATATTCGGCAGCCAGGGTATCAATCTGTTTTATATAAGGAACAATATTATTTTTAATTCTGAATTTTCTGACATCAAGCAATCCTTCTTCAATATGTTCATTAACACTTTTGATTACAAACCTTGCGATCTGGAAATCTGAAAAACCCATTATTTTTGCACGTTTCAAACAATTCAAAGGAAGTTCCTCCAGGGAATTATATTTCTGTAATTCCTCCTTTAGATCATATATGTTCCTTAATTTATATAGAAACCAGGGATCTATTTTGGTAAGTTCATAAATTTTATTTACAGAAAATCCTTTGGCAAGTGCATCAGCAATCACAAAAATTCTCAAATCTGTCGGTTCCACAAGTTCTTTTTCAATATTTTCAAATTCAAGGTCACGGTTTCCCACAAATCCATGCATACCCTGTCCTATCATCCTTAATCCTTTTTGAATAGCTTCCTCAAATGTCCTTCCAATAGCCATAACTTCCCCTACACTCTTCATGCTGCTGCCTATCTGTTTTGAAACACCAATGAATTTATTTAAATCCCACCGCGGTATCTTACATACAATATAATCAAGCGCCGGTTCAAAAAAGGCTGATGTTGTTTTAGTTATTGAATTTTTTATTTCGTGTAATCCATAACCTAAAGCCAGCTTTGCAGCAACAAATGCAAGCGGATAGCCCGTGGCTTTGGATGCCAGTGCACTTGACCTCGATAATCGTGCATTAACTTCAATAACTCTATAATCTTCTGAATTTGGATCCAGTGCAAACTGTATGTTGCATTCACCTATAACACCTATATGCTGGATTATTTTAATTGATAATTGTCTTAAATAATGGTATTCATAATTTGTTAATGTTTGGGATGGGGCAACAACTATACTTTCTCCTGTATGTATTCCAAGAGGGTCGAAATTTTCCATGTTACAAACAGCGATACAATTATTATATGTATCGCGCACGACTTCATACTCAACTTCTTTCCATCCTTTTAAAGATTTTTCAATTAAAATTTGATTTGTATATGAAAAAGTTTTATCTGCTGCTTTTTTAAGTTCTTCTTCATCATGGCAAAAATCACTTCCTTGTCCCCCAAGTGTGTAAGCGGCTCTTATAATTATCGGATAACCAAGTTCATATGCAGCTTTAATTGCATTTTTAGTTGAAGTAACAGCAATACTCTCTATTGTGTTAATATTTATCTCATTCAGTTTTTTAACAAAAAAATCTCTGTCTTCTGTATCAATAATTGCCTGGACGGGGGTTCCCAAAACCTTTACATTGTTTCTTTCAAATACTTCACTTTCAAACAATTTTATGCCACAATTCAGAGCTGTCTGGCCTCCAAAAGACAGCAAAATACCGTCAGGTTTATCCTTTTCTATAACTTTCTCCACAAAATAAGGCGTAATTGGTAAAAAATACACTTTGTCTGCAATATGTTCGGAAGTCTGAACAGTGGCAATATTTGGATTTATGAGGACTGTATATACTCCCTCCTCTCTTAGGGCTTTCAAAGCCTGGGACCCGGAATAATCAAATTCCCCTGCTTCACCAATTTTCAACGCTCCTGATCCTAATACAATTACTTTTCTAACTTTACTAACCATCACTTTGTATTAAAAAAAATATATTAATATTTAATTTTGGTGCAAAAGTACTAATTATTTGACAGAATATTATTGTATAATTACTAAATAATGCATACTTTTGCATTAATAATGTATATTTATTCAACATGGGAAACAGAACAGAAAGACTTTTAATCATAAAAAACATTATTTCCAATAACAAGGTATCAAGTCAGGAAGAGCTTCTTCAATTACTTGAAAAAAAAGGTCTGAATTATACTCAGGCAACGCTTTCTCGTGATCTGAAGTTTCTTAAAGTAAATAAAATTGCTAATCCTGAAAAAGGCTATATTTATGAGCTCCCCGATAAACAATTCGGAGAAGAAAAGAATATTGCCGAAAATTATGCTGCAAAAGGTTTTGTGTCTTTACAGTTTGCTAATCATTTATGTGTAATAAAAACATTACCCGGGTATGCCAGCAGTATAGCATCTTTAATTGACAGATCAAATCCCTTTGAAATCGTCGGGACTATTGCCGGCGATGATACCATTCTGGTAATTCCCCGTAATAATGTAACTGAAAAAAACATTATAAATACTCTCGTCCTGATAATACCTGAATTAAAAGATAAAATTTAAAACCAGTCAATTAATATGAATAAAGATAAAGTAATATTAGCTTATAGCGGAGGATTAGACACTTCAGTAATTCTAAAGTGGCTAATTGATAAAGGATATGATGTTATTGCCTTCATTGCTGACGTCGGGCAGGATGATGATTTCGATGAATCCGTAAAAAAAGCAAAAGATGTTGGCGCATCCAAAGTATATGTTGAAGATTTAAAAGAAGAGTTTATTACAGATTATATATTCCCTGCGATTAAAGCTAATGCAGCATACGAAAATCGATATTTACTGGGTACATCTCTGGCCAGGCCTCTGATTGCGAAAAAACAAATAGAACTGGCATATAAAGAAAAGGCAGAATATGTTTCACATGGAGCAACAGGAAAAGGTAATGATCAGGTACGGTTTGAACTTTCATATTATGCATTAAATCCAAAAATAAAGGTTATTTCCCCCTGGAAAATGGAGGAATTCCTTGATCAATTTAAAGGAAGAACTGATATGCTAAACTATGCAAAAGAAAATAACATTCCTGTAAAGGCATCTATATCAAAACCTTACAGCGAAGACGATAACCTTATGCATATCAGCCACGAAGCAGGTATTCTGGAAGATCCTAAATTCACACCTGAAAAAGACCTGTATACTAAAATGGTCATCCCTCAGGATGCTCCTGATAAAGAAACAAAAATTGCCATTCATTTTAAAGATGGAATTCCCGTTAAAGTGGTCAATGAAAAAGATAATATAGTAAAAAAAGCCCCCCTGGAACTGTTTAGTTATCTGAATAAAATAGGAGGAGAAAACGGTATAGGCCTGCTTGATATGGTTGAAAATCGTTTTGTAGGTATTAAGTCCAGAGGAGTATATGAAACTCCCGCGGGAACTATCCTGATGAAAGCTCATCTTGATATTGAGGGTATAGCAATGGATAGAGAGGTTATGCGTCTGAGAAATATGCTCTCCCCGATTTTCGCTGAAATAGTGTATAATGGATTCTGGTTCAGTCCTGAAATGGATTTCTTAAGAGCAGCTATGAATAAAAGCCAGGAATTAATAGATGGCATTGTATATATAACCCTTTATAAAGGAAATATTATAATCAACGGCCGGGAATCACCCAGTTCATTATATGATAAAGAACTTTCCAGCATGGATATTGAAGGAGGATTTGATCAAAAGGATAGCGCCGGTTTTATAAAAATTAATGCTATCAGATTGATGGCACATAATGCTATTCTTAAAAGACAAACCAAAAGATCGTAGAATTAAATCTGAACTGAATCCTTCTAAATAAACTAAACTATACAGTTAAGTAAAATACTGTTAATAATTTTATATTAATAACTTATGAAACTCTGGAACAAAGGTGGAAAAATAAATACCCTGATTGAAAACTTCACTATCGGTAATGACCGGAAACTGGATCTTTACCTGGCTGAATTTGATGTTTTAGGCACCCTTGCCCATATAATGATGCTTGAAAATATAAGACTTTTAAATAAAGATGAGCTCTCGAAATTAAAAGATGAATTAATAAAAATTTACAAGCAAATAAAAGAGAACAAATTTCATATTGATGAAGGTGTTGAAGATGTTCATTCACAAATAGAACTGATGTTAACCAAAAAGCTTGGAGCCTTAGGTAAGAAGATTCATGCCGGAAGGTCAAGAAATGACCAGGTATTAGCTGACATAAAGATGTACATAAGAAGTAAAATTAAAACAATAGTTGAAAAAACCGGGCTGCTGTTTGATATCCTGATTAACCAAAGTGAGAAATATAAAAATGTCCTTTTGCCAGGCTACACACATTTACAGGTTGCAATGCCATCATCTTTCGGACTCTGGTTTGGGGCATATGCCGAAGCTCTTACAGACGATTTGCAACTTTTACTGGCAGCATATAAAATAAACAATCAAAATCCTCTTGGCTCAGGAGCAGGATATGGTTCATCCTTTCCTTTAAACCGCCAGTTAACAACCGAACTGCTAGGGTTTGACCTTCTGTCATATAATGTTGTATATGCTCAGATGGGAAGAGGTAAAACCGAAAAAATAGCAGCAATTGCCATTGCTACGATAGCTGCAACATTATCCAGGCTGGCAACAGATATTTGTTTATACATGAGCCAGAATTTTGAATTTTTTACTCTCCCTGATGAATTTGGTACAGGTTCAAGTATAATGCCTCATAAAAAGAATCCCGATGTTTTTGAGCTTTTAAGGGCCAAATGCAATAAGCTGCAAACTATATACAATGAAATATCATATATAACTAATAATCTACCCTCAGGGTACTTCAGAGATTTTCAGATTATCAAAGAATCTTTGTTTCCTGCTTTTGAATGCCTTGAAAATTGCCTGTCGCTTACTGCTTATATAATAGATAAGCTTGAAATAAAAGAAAATATCCTTGATGATGAAAAATATAAATATATATTTTCAGTCGAAGAGGTCAACAAAGAAGTAATCAAAGGAGTGCCTTTTCGCGATGCTTATACTAAAGTAAGCAAAAGCATTCAGGAAGATAAATATACCCCTGATAAAAGCATTAATCATACCCATGAAGGTAGTATAGGTAACTTATGTAATCAGAAGATCAGAGAAAAAATGCATAAAATTTTAGCCGATTACAAGTTTGAAAAAGTTAAAAATGCATTAACTAAATTACTCAAGGCATAGGTATGAAAGATAAAAAGAAAAGGATAGTTGTAAGAATAGAAATTGCAACAATATCTGATAGTAATGAAAAACTTGACAGAAAAAAAATGGATCGGCTGGCAATGGTGCTATCTAATTTACAGAATAGCGGGAAACAGTTAATCCTTGTCGCATCAGGAGCTATAGCACTTGGCGCGGAAAAACTTAAACTTGATCAACAACCCGGATCATTCATCGAAAAACAAGCAACAGCAGCAGTTGGTCAGGCTGAATTAATAAAGCACTATCAGAGATATTTTGATGAATATAATCAGATTGTTGCTCAGGTATTATTACCAAGTGATATAATAGATAATCCTGTCAGGATGCAAAATGCCAGAAATACCTTTGATACCCTTTTTGATATGAATATTATTCCAATAGTCAATGAGAATGACGCGGTATCAACAACAGACATTGAACTCGATGACAACTATCCGTTAGCCTTAAATGTCGCAAAAATTGTTCAGGCTGATATTATATTAATAAAACTTGATACAAATGGTAAATTTTTAATTTTACCAAAAGGACAAAAAAAAGCAATCCTGGTGAACGATGTATACGATTTATTTGAAAAAATTAATACTCTACCTGCCAGTCCCAATTCTGTAAATTTATATAAGTCTGATTACCCCGCTTCAATTAATGAAATATTATATTGATATTTAAAACAATTAATGGAATACAGGAATACTCTAAAATATAAAAAACGAATAGTAATTAAAATAGGGACTTCCACACTATCTTATCTGAATGGAAGGCTGAATTTCCAGCTTGTTGAAAAGCTTGCTAAAGTACTTAGTGAAATTAAGCAAA
>Ga0315545_1000781_pt1 | contig 33084 bp, 32 predicted proteins | sample SalMarSW160210MG_FD_203096 | JGI IMG/M metagenome (GOLD analysis project Ga0315545, IMG submission 203096) | Salt marsh sediment microbial communities from the Plum Island Ecosystem LTER, Massachusetts, United States - Salt Marsh Sediment SW1602-10 ...
TATTAACTAGTCAAGCAGAGGGTTGAATGAACCTCACCCCCTTAGTCCCCCTCTCCATTTTTATGTGGTGAACCTATCCCCCTTGGTCCCCCTTCCCTTGGGTATTGGTGAAGGGAAGGGGGGGGGGAGTTTTTTTAGAAGAGGGGCTGCGCCCCTCTTAAACACCCGGTGTTAAATCTCCCTTAGTCCCCCTTTTTCAAAGGGGGAAACTTATAAAGAGAATGGACATATAATAGCTTCTCCCTTTGGTAAAGGGAGAGTTAGAGAGGGATTTGATGAAGGGAAGGACACAGGGGTTAGGATTTAAGAGTTTGACAGATGGGAGTATAATTTATGTAAAGGAAGCAAATCTATAAATAAATTTAGTTATATAGACATAAGAGTCTTGACAAATATAACCTGTGGGGTTATAATAGGTAATGTGGCGTATTGATTATTACACAGAACCAAGTGGTAATCAACCAGTAGCCGAATGGCTTGACACCATAGATAAAAGTATAAGTGCATACGTTCAGGATAAAATTATTCGTCTCCAGCAAAATGGTATTATGCTACTTAATACCAGTATGATGAAGCCTCTAAGAGGTTGTGGTAAAGATTTCTACGAGCTAAAGTATGGTAACTACAGGGTTGCACTATATCACGAAACAGCAAGTAATACTTTCATTCTTTTACATGGATTCAAAAAAGAGCGAAAACGTGAATCAAAAGAAATAGAAACTGCCTGTTCCAGACTCCGTGAATATCAATCAAGGAGGTAACCGTGGCAAGGAAATTTGATGTTGATTTGAAACATAATCTTGAAGACCTAGAGTTTGCAAAATATTTTGGTGCAGCTCAGGCTAAATCCAGCCTGGCTATAACCTTATCTAAAGCCAGGGTAAAATTAGGTTTAACACAAGAAGAACTTGCTAGAAAGGTGGGGGTATCCCAGTCATATATAGCTAAGCTAGAGGGAGGAGAAGCAAATCCAACCTTTGAAAGAGTTGGCACTTTATTGGGGATACTTGGATTGAGCCTTACTACGGATACAACTTCATTATCCCCTTATCATGAAGATGAGAGGTAACCAAAACTCATTTCTGGACGAGGCGTTTTGAACTCGATGGTAAGGTCTCCTGAGCCGTCAAGACGGGCCCGGCGCACTAGCGAGTCGATTATATCCAGCTTATCAGCTTCTATTAAATGGCCGTTCATCCTGGCTTTCATCATTGGGATATACTCACTGGCTTGCTGGTAGACTTCATCACCATTACCGACAAGCCGTAGGTCGGCAAGCAGTCGGTTCTGTTCAGCAATGTATTCCTCGTCCTCACCGGTTATATCTTTGAGCTGGTACTCTAGCTGCTCTTCGCTTATTCTACCTTTCCTAGCCCAAGAAATGACCCTGTCCTTCTCAGTCGAGAAATTAGTCCGTTTTGTGGTAATTTCTTTCAGCCTCCGCTCAATGGTTTCTTTCTGCCCCTTTACTCGGTTGACATTAGACAGCACTGCCGCTTCTAACCCTTCTTCCGACCCCACTACCTGTACGACGCCCCTCCAGAGTTGGTCGGCCACTATGTCGTACACTACGCTCTTTGGCAAGCGACAGGGTGCTAATTGAGGATACCTTATCATGCGAAAGCACATTAGCCTGGGCGATCCTCCCCAGCCGCTGGCGACATGGAACCTGGTGCCGCACTCCTCACACTCCAGCACATGCTGGGTGATGTATGACCTTTTTGTATTACGAGGGCTTCGCACTTTGTTCTGAGAACGTCTCGCCTTAGCGGTCTCCCACACCTCGTCCGAGATGATTCGTGGCGCTGGTATTTGAATCCACTTCTCGGGAGGTCGCCGTTTCTTGTCATGCCGTCCCACGTTCCGAAGACACCGCCCAGCATAATACTCTTGACAGACTAAATCGGAGACGGTCTTCTCTGCCCAGCCGAGCCGGGAGTTCAGCTTGGTTGGGACTCCCTCAGCGTTAAGCCTCTGGGATATCCTGTTCGGCGATATGCCTTCGATATACCATTTAAAGACTTGCTCTACCCATTGGGCTTCGGTCTCGTTGATTACCCATTGGTGGGTTTCGAGGTCGTAATCGTAACCATAAGCCGGTTTTACGTGATGGTGACCAGCCCTCATCTTAGCTTCTCTACCCATGGTTGTCCTCTGGACGATGTTCTCAACCTCAATCCGGCCGAGAACCGCCCGGATTTCAAAAGTGGTGCGGTCGAATGTCTCGGCCACCGTTTCGATGGTTACACCCGATTCTTCAATGGCTTCCATGAGAGCTGAGCAAGGATAGATGCCCCTGGCCAGACGGTCTGTCTTCCAGGCGATAATAACATCGAACACGCCCTGTCTGGCTTCACCGAGCATTTCCAGAAAGCTGGGACGTTTCCTGGTGGTACCGCTGCCGATGTCCTGATACGAAGCCGAGATGCCGTAGCCTTTCTCCTGACAAAATTCTCGGCAGAGTCGCTCCTGCTCGGTAAGGCTAGTTTTGTCGTCCTCAGCCTGCTCGGCTGTAGAAACCCGGCTATAGATCGCTGCTCTTTTGTTCATCGTTTTCTCTCCCGACAAGTATTTGAAATACTTTCTCCCAGGCTTCGCTTCCTACTGATCCCGGATCACCGGACCCGATGAAACTCAGTTCTGTGTTTCCCGGCGGTAGACTAAGACCCCGGGTGAAGAATTTACAGCAGGGTTCAAAGTAATCGGCTCTTTCCTCAAAGTAGGTGTCCAGGGATTTCTGTGGTTCATCGCCGGCTAGCCATTCTCCAAGGTCGGGCTTGCTGGCTGCCAGCCGACTCACTACCTCGGCATTGCCTATATTCAGCAGGGTTGAGAGTTGCATTACACCTTCTCCACCGACCTGTTCCAGGAAAGTTTCGACTCGCTTGCATGAGGCAGCCGGAGGGCCGAGCCTTCCTCCCCTGTTAACCGAGGTGAAAACACCCATAAACCATTTTCCTAGCTCATCCATAATAATCCCCTTGCCTGGTATCATCAACCCTGTATTTTTCGTTTTACAATCGGTCGACCGCACCGACTGCATGTGGCTTGGTCCCAGGTTACGTGCCACATGAGAGGCGCCTGGCAATCAGAATAAGGACATGTTATATTTTCCCATTCTACTTCGGGCGCTTTTTCAGAAGGAACTTTGACCTTCTTCCCCTCTAAGGGGCGAAATTCAGCGTGTTCAGCACGCCTTAGGCGAATATCCCTGATTCTATTTTCCAGACTCTGGATAATTTGCTCTGGAGTGGCGTCAGGGTGGATAATAGTGCCGGTAAAGGGATCGCAAATTACCTCCACGTTACCGGCATAACCAAAACGTCTTAATTCTTCAGGCCAGTACACCCTGGGATATCTGTCATTTGGGTCTATCTTTATTACAGGCATATTCTTCTCTCTTTTCCTAATCTTAGTCTATTTTAGACTATTATTATCATGCTGTCAAGCCCCTAACCGTTTCTTAAGTTCGGGACACCCTTTGCACAATCTTTGCACTCACCTTTGCACCGCTAGCCTTGCACTCCCCCGGATTACCCCTCTATATCAAGGGGGGAGGGGGGTTACCCTAGAGGCTCGCTTTTCTCTTTATCTTCCCTATCCCGAGTCACCCGTCGGTGGGATACCGTGCAAGGTACAAATTGCGTGTAGTGCAGAGGCGTTCTATTCTAATCCGAGTGTATAGTTAGATTGATTGAATAGTATAGTATAGGTAGAATAGAATGGATTGACTGGGACTTATTAGCCGTTGGGGGAGTGAATCATTCTCCTAAAGTAATTAAAAGATGAGGTGTTCCTCTTTCGTGTGCTGTCTCACGAATTAATAAGGCATAGTAACTTCCTTAATGGCTCTGAGACACACTACGCTTCGAATTCTGGCTGGTCAGCCAGTCTGGAAGCATTCCGCTTCATTCGAGAAAAAACAGCTTATTCCTTCACTGCAGCAGTTGCTTGTTGCCCAAAAATAATCACGTTCGAGCCTACTTTGCAGACTTAACATCATTACGATGAAATTGGACTACTTGTAGACTTGACATTCAACACAACATTACCTATGATACAGATAAAAAGAGAGAGCGAGGCGACACGTGGCATTTGGAGAACGTCTAAGAGAACTTCGAAAACAAGCAGGGATTTCGCAAAGGGAATTGGCTGAGATTGTCGAGATTGACTTCACGTATCTCAGCAAAATCGAGAACAATAGGGTCCAACCGCCGAGCGAAGGCGTGATAAAGAAAATATCACGTGAGCTATCTTCGAAACTCAAGATCGACGAAACAAAACTTGCCGATGAACTAACTACTTTAGCCGGTAAAGTTCCTTTTGATGTAGCTGAAATACTATCAAGAAACCCGCTTGAGTTGGCTCATTTGAGATCATTATCCGGTGACGTTCAGAAAGCTTCGGACTGGTCTAAAGTCACGAAATCAAACCAGGGAAAAAACAAGAATTGAGATCAGACTTCATACCTAATAAAAAACTGGAGGAAGTTGCTAACCAGACTCTCGCTCGTCATGAAGCACGATGCGGTCATGTTATTTGTGCCCCCGTTCCCATCGAACGAATCGTTGAAGACACTCTGAACCTAAATGTTCTTTGGGAGGTTATTCCAGAGCGGGACGAACAAACGATTCTAGCCGGGATTGATCCGACCAACCGACTCATCGTTCTCAATGAGAATCGGCGTAAGGTGTTTGAAGAGACTACTGGACTCTACAACACCGTGCTTGGTCATGAGGGCGGCCACTGGAATCTGCACGGAGACAAAATCTCAGCGCAACAACAAACCCTACCAGGACTTGAAAGACCGCTTTGTTGTTTGTTTACAAGCGGCGGGATGAAGGGACCAAAAGAAACTCAGGCGAATAAATTTATGAGTTATCTTCTTTTGCCATTGAGCTTACTTCTTCCGGCAATCAAAGATGTTGACCTTCTGGATTGGAAGAATCTTTACCAAATTCGAGACTTGTTCGGGGTTACAATCACTGTTCTCAAGATCCGCCTCCAAGACCTAGATCGGTTGTATATTTCGCCTGATGGTAACCTCTATCCGTCCCGCACCGAGTTCGCAGGACAACGACGGTTGATCCCTTGACAAGAGCTTTTTTATTGTTATATACTTGTGTTGAATTTCAACACAAGTTATTTTTCATTTGGCAAAGGAGAAATAAGTGTGCAGAATCCATCTGGGATTGTGGGGCTTGCTGTAGCCCTGGTTATAGCAGGGACCATTTTCTTCATTCCAATTGGCGAAGTGAAAGAGGTTCAGACGTATTATACTATCGAGCCACTTACATATGAGAAATCTGTCATTCGCGAGGTACAGGTTCCAAAATGGATATTTTGGGATGCCACAGAAGTACAATATATTATTAAAAATACTGATGGCATAGATGGTGTTTTTACTCTAAATTTTGTTTTTACTAATGGAAAAGAAACAAAATCGAGCACACAAAAGATTACGATTTTGGCAGGTGCTCAAGAGGCGATAACAGAGGTATCATCCTTTAATGGTGTGTCCAGCGTTACGCTAAACGTCATCCCATCCAATAAGTCGATACCTCATGAGATCACCGTGACCAAGGAAGTCACCGGATGGGACCGTATCTGGGAATTGCGCTCGATATTTAGTATCAATGTGGGAAAATAAATTAATGTGCTGCCACCCCGGGGCATAACTTAGTGAACAGGAGGGGAAATGTACGTATTAACAACATATTTTGGAGAATTACTAAGGAATATAGAACCTCCCCAGAATAGACTGGAGGCTGCTAAAGAACTACCTGATAAGGTAAGAGACTACCTAAAGAGTGCAGATGGTTTCCCTGCATCGCCACCTTACTCTACTCTTGCCGGTTCATATAGACGTCACACTGCCATCGGGGACATTAAGGATGTCGATATTATTGTCAAGGCAGATGTGGGTCTAGACGAAAGCCCGGTTTCCACTATACGGAACTTGAAGAATACAGTAGATAACTTACCCAAGGCATTGGGTCTTAAAGGTTACACTGAGATTAAGCAATCTCGGCGGTCAGTCCATGTATATTTTGAAGATGATGATTTTCATCTGGATATAGTGCCAGCGATCATACCAAAGGAAATAGACCAAAAATTATATATACCAGATAAGTCATGGGGAAAATGGATACCTTCAAATCCCATAGGTTATTGTCGATACTTGAGTGAACTCAATGAGAAGTACGGCGAAAAAGTAGTTCCACTCATAAAGCTGGTAAAGTACTTCCGGGATTATCAGATGAAAATCATGAAGCCAAAAAGCTACTGGCTTGAGGCACTCGTGGTTTATCATGTGACGAATGGTTCCATCGACATGGAGCAATCTCTGGCAGAAGTATTTCGAGACCTCATGTCTGCCATTTATGCTAAGTTTGCTCCTCTTCTTGGGCGAGAAGATGGAGCCATTCCTCGTATACCAGACCCGATGTTAGGAGATGATATTTCTTGGAACTGGGAACGTACTCATTTCGAAACTTTTATGCGCAGAGTAAAAGAGGCTTTGAATGCAGCTACAAGAGCTCTTCAGACTGATAATCAAGAGGAGGCTATTAAATCATGGCAAACCGTCTTTGGAGAAGATAAATTTCCCAAAGATGTAAAGCAGCCAGCTCGGAACCTAGCGAAGGCCGCTCCAGGTATAGCTTCTGTCAGTACTGTGGGGTTTATACACACACAGCAACCATCCTCTGGGAAATATGTAACAAGCCAGGCTACTAAGTTCTATGGTGAAGAATAAAGGTCATTTTTCAAAACCTCGTTTTTCTGCTGCAATGCAGAACCTATTTGTGCAACAAAGATTCCCACAATTCAAGTTTTCATGGGCGAGTAGGATTGGTACATGGCGAGGTACTCTACAGCCCACGCCGATATCTCCTGTCTATCATGTATTAATTAAATATAATATTGGCCAAGTACCTAAAGTATGGGTTTTGAGCCCTGAACTGAAAGCTACAGCACCACATCGTTATAAGGATCAGTCTCTATGTCTATATTGGTATAAAGAGTGGACATGGTCTCCTAATGAAGATATTTCAAAGACGATAGTACCATGGGCTGCACTTTGGTTATATTATTATGAGATATGGATGGACACTAGTGAATGGCTTGCAGAATCTGCGCCACATTCACCAACTCAACATTTAAAGGGAGTTCTAAAATGAGAAATGGTGTAAATTTGCATGATATCTTTCTTGGTTTACAGGAGCAGATGATCGCTAAGCTATTGGCCAATCGGAAGAATATTCTTCATCCAGGGACAAAAGGTGATGCTACCGAATTATGTTGGCTGGAAATGCTCAATAGTTATCTCCCGCAACGATATCGCGCTGCAAAAGCTTTTGTACTTGATTCTGAATGGCAGCTCAGCGACCAAATTGACATAGTGATATTTGATCGGCAATATTCACCCTTTCTTTTTAACCAGGACAATGCCCTGTATGTGCCGGCAGAAAGCGTATATGCTGTGATTGAGGTAAAACAGGATATTGATAAGGATGTCATAGAATACGGTGGCAATAAGACCGCATCGGTCCGGAAACTTAGTCGGACTAGTGCGCCAATTCCGCATGCTGGAGGGACATTTCCTCCAAAAGAACCTTTTGAAATACTTTCAGGTATAGTTGCATTAGATTGTAAATGGAATCCTCCATTTGGCGAGAGTTTTATACATGCTATCAAAGGATTATCTCAGGGGAAAGGAATCCATTTAGGTTGCGCTCTCCAGTCTGGAGCGTTCGATGTTACCTATCTTGGTGACGCAGAGCCTATTGTTGAAGTATGTGGGGCAGAAAAATCTTTAATTTTCTTTTTCTTGCACCTATTAACTCGATTGCAGCAGTTGGGTACTGTTCCGGCTATGAACATTGCTGAATATGCGAAATCGCTTACCGATCCCAAGTGATCGTACCCGTGGAAGAGTAACATTCTAACGTTTTGTCTTCCTCGTAGAATTCTCCAAAAAGGTCATGTATTGTCCTCTTCCTGACAGAGGTGTATAATCGCCATGACCAAAACGACTTCATATTGGAGCGAGTTTGACATGGAACCAAAGAAATTTGATTTGAATATAGAAAAGGTATTAGAACATTGGGAAGTCCACCACGCAATTCGTGAAATAATTGCTAATGCTATTGATGAACAGAGGCTGACTAATACAAAAGAAATTGAAATTCTCAAGGACGAAAAGGGCAACTGGCATATTCGAGATTACGGCAGAGGAATAAAGTATACTCATTTAACGCAAAAAGAAAATGATGAAAAGCTCAAGAATCCAGATAAGGTCATAGGTAAATTTGGCGTCGGATTAAAAGATGCCTTAGCGACATTCAATAGGAAGAATATTCCAATAACCATAGTCTCAAAATTTGGGAAGATAACGACTTCTAAATCGCCTAAACATGGATTTGATAATATTGAAACTTTACATGCGTTGATTGAAGAAACGGTAGGCAATAAATTTGTAGGAACAGAAGCAATATTAGAAAATTGCAAAGAAGAGCATATCGAAACAGCTAAAAATTTCTTTTTGATGTTCTCTGACGAGAAATTACTTGAAAAAACTGATGTCGGCGAGGTTTATACGAAGGGTAAAACTTCGAGGATATATATTGGAGGATTACTGGTTGCCGAAGAAGAGAATTTTCTATTCTCTTACAACATAACATCGATTACAAAGCAGATGAGAAAAGCATTGAACAGAGAAAGAACAAATGTAGGCAGAACCGCTTATACACCAAGAGTTAAAGATGTTCTTTTACAATGCAAGGGTGAAAGAATTGCTGAGTTGCTCACTGCCGATTTATCAAAATACGATGCCGGACAATGCCATGATGAACTTACATGGATTGACATTGCTGTTCACTCTTGTAAATTATTGAATTCACTAAAAAAAGTGGTTTTTCTCACTTCTACTGAAATGTTTGACGCAAGGAATATGGTTGATGAAGCCAAAACATCCAGATTCCAAGTAGTAATAGTGCCAGAAACAGTTAAAGAAAAGATAAGAGGAGCAGAAGACTATTATGGAAACCCAATAAGAGACCTGGGACAATATACAAAAGAATGGAATGATAATTTCAAATTCAAGTTTGTTGACCCCGGAAAGCTTAACAAACAAGAGAAAGACGTGTTTGAGATAACCAACAAAATTTTTGATTTAATCGGAGGCAAACCCAAACAGATTAAACAAGTTTTGATTTCCGAAACCATGAGACCTGATAGCACCTTTAATGAAGCTTCTGGTTTATGGAATGGAACAAATATAATTGTCAAGAGAGACCAATTAAAGGATTTGAAGTCGTACGCAGGCACACTTTTACATGAAACTGCTCATGCTTTGAGTGGGGCTTCAGATGTATCTAGAGAGTTTGAATTAGAGTTAACTAACCTTCTAGGAAAGGAATCGTTAATTCTGCACAAAATGGACGTAAAAAAATGAGGGTCTCTGGTAATGCAACTTATAACAACTCTCAGGAGAAGAAGAATGATATGGCAGGCTATATCAGCTCAGAATCCCAGTTGCATGCTAAGTATCTCGCCGGTTTTGCTCACGAATTCCTCAGCCCATGCCAGCGCTCTCTTGGCCTCTTCCTCAGAAACGGCACCTATTTCTTCGTAAACAATGCGGTGTCTCTTTTTCCTCAGCCTGTCGAAAAGGTCGACCATCCTGTCGGATAGCTCCTTTCCGAAAACATCCCGATGTTTGTCCGGTGGTAGCGCCTCAGTCCCCGAATCTTACTGCCAGCGCCCCTCTCTGTTCCAGGAGACTAAAAAATGCTGGTAGGATGGGGGTCCATTCTACTCGACATCCCCGTCCAACATTAGCTTATTTTACCTTCTTGCCCTCGTAGTGACTTGTTTCCTCCCAAAATTCTTCATGTCAAGCGGCATATGAGACGCTATATTTCAAGCATCACACCTGCAATTTCAGCCGTCCCGATCTGTGTGATATGATTGAACATGATGTTCATGTTCAACTATGAAACCTTGGTGGACCCTCTATTAAGAAACCTCAGGAAGTTTACCCCTGAATTTTCTCACATGAAGGCTGGAGACAAGGTAATCGATGTCTGCTGTGGAACGGGAGCACAAGTTCTTGAGTACGGTCGACACGGCATTATTGCTACCGGCATAGATAGCAGCCAGGACATGCTCAAAATAGCGACAAGAAATAGAATGAGACAAAAGGCGGTAAACGTCTCATTCCAGCTCGCCGACGCCACCAATTTACCTTTTCCAGACGGTTACTTTGACTATGCAACCGTATCTCTTGGATTACACGATAAGGAGAAGCCTATTCGATATCAAATCATCTTTGAGATGAAGAGAGTTGTCAAGCAGAACGGAGCCCTTATCCTCGTAGATTTCCAGGTTCCATTACCCATGAATGCATGGGCTGTGTTTGCAAGAGTCATAGAATTCCTCGCTAGCGGGTCTCATTATCGGGGCTTTAAAGATTATCTCGCGAATGGGGGACTCGATGATATACTGAAAAATCACGCTTTGCGGGAAGAATACAGAGCCTATCTCAAAAGTGGACTAATAGCGGCTACTAAGGTGTTTAATGGTTAAGCTAATATCGTGGATAGCCTATGACAAACCCGAAGCATAAACAACCACAAATAGAAATTAACGAGCAGTTCCGGCACGCTCTTGATATCATGGAAGATAGCAACCGGAGCATCTTCATTACCGGCCGGGCGGGCACGGGTAAATCAACATTGCTCAACTATTTCCGCCATACCACACAGAAAAAGGTGGCGGTACTGGCGCCCACCGGCGTCGCCGCCCTGAATGTCAAAGGGCAGACCATTCATTCATTCTTCCGCTTCAAGCCAGGTATTACCCCTGACCGGGTCAAAAAGCCCCGCTCTGCTAATAGTGAAAGTATCTATCGCAAACTGGACATCATCGTCATTGATGAAGTCTCCATGGTGAGGGCTGACCTACTGGACTGTGTGGACCGGTTCCTGCGCCTGAACGGCCCCGAAGCTGATAAGCCCTTTGGTGGTATCCAGATGGCCTTCATCGGCGACCTCTACCAGCTGCCGCCGGTGGTTACCGGCGGTGAGAAGGAGGTTTTCCAGTCTCTTTACGAGACGCCCTACTTCTACGGCGCCCGGGTGTTCGACTCCTTCGACATGGAATTCGTGGAGCTGGAGAAGATTTACCGCCAGCACGATGAGCAGTTCATCACCCTGCTCAACGGTATCCGCAACAACTCTGTCACTGGGGAAGGACTGGAGCTTCTTAATGAGAGGTACCAGCCGGACTTTGAGCCACCGCCGGAAGATTTCTACGTCTACCTGACCACCACCAACAGACTCGCCGAAGAGATTAACGGCAAGCGCCTGGCCGGGTTGAAAGGCAGGCTTTACACCTTCATCGGCAGTATCGAGGGAGACTTCGGCCGTGAATACCTGCCCACTGCAATTGAACTTCAGGTTAAGGTGGGAGCACAGGTCATGATGCTCAATAATGATACCGAGGGTCGCTGGGTTAATGGCAGCATCGGGAAAATAACCGGTATCACTCAGAATGGTAAAGGTGAAGATATCATTGTAGCTGAACTGGCCGACGATGAGGAGGTGGAGATTACGCCCTTCACCTGGGAAATCTACCGGTTCTTTGTCGAGGGAGGGGGGCTGCAATCGGAAGTCATCGGCACGTTCACGCAGTACCCATTAATGTTGGCCTGGGCGGTCACTATTCACAAGGGCCAGGGGAAGACGTTCGACCGGGTGATTATTGATATTGGGAAAGGCATCTTTGCTCATGGCCAGATGTACGTGGCGCTCAGCCGGTGCACCACGCTGGGCGGCATTGTCCTCAAGAAGCCGGCGCTTAAGAAACATATCTGGACGAACTACCAGGTAATGGATTTCCTGACTAAGTACCAGTACAAGAAGGCTGAGCAGTCCTACCCGGTCGACAGCAAAATCGAGGTAATCAGGAAAGCCATTGAGAACAAGTTGTCACTAGAGATAGTGTACCTCAAGCCCAGCGACGAGAAGACGACAAGGGTTGTCAGGCCGGAGGCCGTGGGGGAAATGGAGTATCGCGGTAAGAAGTATCTTGGGATGCAGGCGTACTGCCTGAAGCGGAATGAGGAGAGGGTCTTCCGGATTGACCGGATACTAGAGATCGAAGTGTTGGATGGCTGAGTCGTACTCTCAATTCTCGTTATTGCACTTTCAGATGAAATGTTAACTGACTGAGAAGGCTCACCCTAAGTGCGCATGCATGAACTAATTGAGTTGTTATCCTATGACAATCTCTTTGGCTGCCCCAATATTGCTGTATCGGTCTGGTATACAGGTGAAAATGACAATCTGGCATTCCTTCGCCGCCTTAGCCAATACTGCACCCATCAGGAGCAATCGGTCGGGGTCCGTATATCCAAGGGTATCATCGAGCATCAATGGGGCTCCACCGTCCTTAGCAACGATCATCGTGCAGGCTAGACGTAAAATAAGTGAAAGCTGCTCTTTGGCTCCACTGCTTAAAGAGTCGAAGTTGACCGTGGTACCCTGCAAAGTGCGGCTAACGATTTGTAGGTTATCACTTACTTCCACATGCAATGTATCATCGAAAACCAAACGCCCTAGAGCCTCAATTCTATCCTTTAGCGGAGCAACATAAGCGTGGTGTGCGTTGTCACGTTCCTGTCTCATTGTCTCGTATAGTAGCTTCGCGGCTGTAACCCGCTTTCTTAGCGATACATCCTTGTACATAGCACGCTCGAACATGGTCTGCACAACATTCAATTTGTCATGTAGCCCGTCCTGACCATTGATTTTCAGACGGGTACTTATCTCTATCAATTCTCTGTCGGCATCTTTCAATCGATGCTGTATTCTATCCAAGGATTCTTTAGCAGTTTCGTCAAGTTCCAATTCCTGCTCAGGATTGAGAGCTTTAAGTGATGATTCAATAGTTTTGACGCTAATCTGGGCTTTTTCTACCTCGGTTACGGAGTTATTTAGCGTTTCAGTGATTATGTCGTCGGGGGTATTGGCCCGTTCCTTTTCAAGCGTCTTTGCAATCCTCGTTGCATCTTCGGTTTGATGCTGCCACCGTGTTCGTGCTTCTATGTATCGATCGTTCCTGCTCTCGTACATCTTATTTACTTTGTTCTGGACAGATTCTGCATCTTTCCATTCTTCTTCTGCACGGGACCTAGCTTTGTCAGTTTCTTCCATCTTGGCTTTTGCTGAATCTAGATTAGGAGATATTTTGGGTTTTGCTACTCGTCCGGGTAAGTAAGAAGGCACATTTTTCTGTAATCCCAAGATTAGTTCTGACAATTTGTCATAGGAAAGGTCACGAAGGTTCTCTTTTTCAACTTGCTTTAAATTCTCGATTTGCCTAGAAGCCTTCAGCCTTTCTTCAAAAGCCTCGTGGGCTTTATCTGGACCATCTATTCCGACTGAAGTACAAAGGTTTTGTAGTTTTGATCGTGTTTCATCCACCCTTTTTACAAGAGTATCGATGCTGGAACCAGCGGTTATCTCCATCTCAAGTTTGCCTGGTACTGAGAACTTGACTGTATCGGGTACAGGGTAAGATTGCTCTTCCCCCTTTTCTAACTTGATGGGGGCACCGTCTTTAGTCAATGTGCTTTTAGCCAATCCTCGAAGTAGGACGATGGGTGCCTTGGATTCCAGTCTTGCCTCGGCGCTTGTAACAGAGGTTTGAGCCGCATTAATGGATTTAATGGCCTCTTCGTCAACCTTGTTCGTTGCCAAAATTGCCTTCGACTTAGTAGCGTCTTCCCTGGCTTGGTCTATCCGATTTTTACGTTCCAGCAATAGATCCAGATCCAATTTATCCCGGTGATACTCATAGTCGCGTCGCTGCAAATCGGTCAACTCGATGATTTCCTTCCGCTTGTTGGTGGCGTCAGAATAGGCCTGTTGGGCTTTCTCAAGCTCCTCTTTAGCCTGATTGAGTGACGCAAGGTTTGATACCGCAGACTCACTCATTTGAGATGCAACTTTGGTCATATTAACCACTTCGTTAACGATTCTTGCCCTATTGTCTTTTTCCGCTCGTGCTGCTTTTTCCGATGCTTTCGCCGCTTCAAGTTTAAGATGTGCCCTAGATAGTTGTTGATTTAATTCAGATATCTCCTTTAGTCTGACCGTGCGTTTTTCAGCCTCAGCCACAATGTCCTGCTCGGTCCGTCTAAGTTGAACTGTTTCTTTTCTAAGTCTCGTGGCATGATCGACGTCATGGTCGAGGTCGCGAATTGCCTGTTCATTTCGTTGAATATCTGCTTGGTAAACTGCTGGTGCATTATGAACTTCAGTTACCTCTTTCTTCTCCGCTCCGTTCTCAGTAAAATAGATCAGGTATTCCTTCTTGATAGCATCGAAGAGGCTTTCGGCATGTGGGTCAGCTGAATGTCCGCCAGCTTCTCTGTCCAGTGCAGCGGAAAGCCAAGTTTGTCCAACGAGTTTCGGCTGATTAATCTCTGTTCCCTGCCTTATGCTCAACGCTTTCCAGAGGTTGACATCTAGTGTTTCTCGCAGTATTGCATTAACTCGATCATGGGCCGGCCTGCCAGTAAGATTTTCGGGCTTTGGTTTCAGGATGTTAAGTTTAGTCTCAGGTTTCTTTGAGAAGCGCTTAGTATAGATGAAACGGTAGACACCGCTCTCTGCTTCTAACTCTATCTCGGGACCTGCATCAATGTGAACCGGGATGACGGCAATGATATCGCTGTGTTTGCTGTTGTCGGGGTATTCAAATAGAAGTCTGATAGACTCGCCAAGGCTTGTCTTACCAACCTCGTTCGGACCCCGCACGAGTGTGATGCCGTTTTCACCGAACTGTATATTGACCTCGGAGACTGCACGGTAGTTGGTGATCCGTAAGCGTATGTACTTCATCGCATACCTGCTTTTAGCCGTACAACTAGCATAAGTGCGTCGCGGGCGGCCAGTTTTTCGGAACCCTCTCCAGCCGTCTTTTCTCTCAATCGCTCAATTGTAGCTGCGGCGAATCCGGAAAATCCAAGTCCAGAAAAATCGGCATCGTCGGGCAATACTAGTAATCCATCATCCTTTAATTGGAACGATGCGAAAACCTCGCTAATTGTATCAATCGTCTGTCGAAGAATTGCTTCTTGGGATAATGATATGGAACCGACTAGGTTCAGCTTAATGACCGTTTTCTCCTTCTGGTCTAAACTCTCTAACATCTTTCGTAACGTCTCGATATCCTCAGATGAATTAATATCTATACGGTCTCTGTCTATAAAATTCCACTGGCCAACCTGAACGGGCTTCGTTATTACGCTATCGCCCTCCAATTCAATTACACTGGCGTATCCAGATTTGTCTTCGCCAAAATCCGTGACCTCTGGGGTACCTGAATACCAGATTCGGTTACTGATCCCGACTTTGGTTACAGAGTGGCGGTCTCCCAATGCAATAAAGGATGCCTTTTTGTCATTGATTATCTGTTCGAGATTCGCCGCAACAAGCACACCTGGATCATCCTGCTTAGGGGTAAATAAATCGATAATACCATGTGCCAGGATGATTCGAGTGAATCCTAATACAGGTTCAAGAGATTTAATAGCATCATCAAAGGGGTTAAGAGCCATGCGTTTTGACATCCACGGACAACCGACTAGCTGTATATCTTCTTCAATTTGAATCGGGGTTGCGTCAGTAACGACGGTGACATTAACAGGTTTCCCTTGAACGAAGGCATTAGAGAAATACACCGAGGCTTCATTAAGTGGGTCATGGTTACCAGGCAGTATGTACACGGGAACTGGGATCTCCCTAAGTGCCTCGAAGGCGCGAGCGATTGTCTTGCGGTCAACTTGGTTGGATTCGAATGCGTCGCCGCAGACTGCAACGAACTTACAATTTTCTTTCTTTGCAACCTTTCCCAACGCACGGACTGCATCAAAACGTGCCTGGTTATAACGCTCTTGAGCCCCTTCTGAGAAAAAATGACGAGTCATTCCAAGCTGCCAATCACTAGTATGAAGGAAACGAACCATATCTTTTCACCTCCTTGTGTATCTAAACTACATGGTCAACGTGCCATTTGCGATATCAGCCATATATACAACGCGTTGTTGAGGTGCATCAGACGTGTTTAAGTAATTGTTGACATCCGGCATTCCTAGGTCACTCTAGGTTCGTGGTATCGTAATAATACTCTTTGTACAGAATCGGCGCAAGAGATTGTACTTGACTACCGGCATGCGGGTGCGTAGTCACAATCTGACGTTTTGTTGAATTTTAAGAATGAGTAGTTTAAGTCCGATAGCGGGGGCGCTATTGTACGGTAGACAGAACTCGCACCTTTGAATTGACTTTTAGTATATAATAAAAGCCGGTTCAAATCCCCACGGCTGGAGGTGCGAATGAAAAACACAGTCGGAGATATAGGTTTCTTATTAGCTGGACTTGGTGGAGGAACACTATTATCGTTCAATGAAATAGGCACGACACAACTAAGTTGGGTAATTCTAATCATGGGGATTGTTTTGGTTATCGATTCATGGATATATGAGCCAATGAGAATATTTATTTTCGGAGCATCCATAAGAAACTGGGAATATGTTGCATACGAGACAAGCTTAGCTAGTTTTTCCTCATACCCGGAAAAGGTATTTTTAGAAGACAAACGGGAAGCATTTTGGGAAGGGTTGCCGCAGAATCAGGGAAATTACTACAAGTTAGACATGCGCAGAGAGCGCCTTATTTCGGCAGTACATTTCAATCATGGAGAGTCAAATAAATGCCCGAATAAATGGCAGATGTTTCTATACTATAACTCACAAGAGCTTGTTTCTCCTTACAAGACAAATCGTCCACCTCACATTGATGGCAGCGGCCCAATTCTCGCTGAATTCGACCGACCCGTCAAAGTACGCTATGTCATGGTGAGAATAACAGAGCCAAATCCTGGCGTGCATTGGGCTATTGAGTCGATCCGGATAAGAGAGAACAGAATTTTCGGATTAAAGAAGGCTGTTATAGGAGGACTAGATAAGTGACACAGGCTGAAGGGGAGAATACAGAAATTCCACCGGATTTCAGGGAAATACATCAAATCGCTGAGCTTTTTCATCAGCTTCACCATACTGCAAATCCTGAATCCCTAAGCAAAGAGGCAAAGCGGATATTGGGAGCAACAGCTCCCGAAGACGAATTTATGGCGATCGCCACGTGGTGCGGACGCTGTTCGCTAATTCATAAGATGGCCCCTGATAAATATCCATCTGCATCTGATGATGTTTATAAAGTACCTGACCTCTTTGCCGTTTTTGAATATGAGGGTCGAAAGATATCAAGCCTTATAGAAGTAAAATCAACCTACACAACGGCGAGGCCTGGTCTGATTAAAACTGCCAAAATAAGCCCCAACTACAAAAGACGTTTGCAGAACTATGGTAAATTATTGGGCCTCCCAGTATTAATAGCTCAACAGATAAGACCCGGGGGATTTTGGTTATTAGTAGACTTGGAAACAATAGGTACAAATGGCATTCCCAATACGAAAGAGGATTTATCATCCACGTTATTGGATGCGTTCTCTCTCGTCTTTAGGGCAGGCACCAAATTTGTTCTTCGTGTGGAACGGCAAGAGGTTTTCAACGACAAAGAATTCAACGGCGTTATCAGAGAGGCATACTTTGAAACTGCTAACGGAGAAAAGCTGTCCAAAACCCACTCGCCAATGATGCTCTTATTTGGGCTTGGCGATCCAATCGACAGACAAGAGGATGACGGAAAAACAATCACTATGATATTTGAGATACCTGCCGATATTGGTTTTTTTAACTATCAAGCTTTGCGAGCGGCAATAGCATGGGACAAAGAACTTTCTAAGGAGGAGTTTCCTTGGACAGCTATGTTAAAATCAGGGATATTTCCAATCAGCTACTTAAGCATAGAAGACGCACACAACGATGCGAACTTCTTCAAATTTAGCATGCGGACACATCCGCAACACATACCTGATTTTCTTGTGCCAAAATGACAATTTGAAAGCGTGGCGTCTTCAAGATCGATAGGAAATGACACATTTAGGCGTTTTTAAGGTTGACTTTCTTTCTTTACGATAATTATACTTAGACCGGCTAGAGCCTTTTAGGAGGTTATATATGCCTTGGAAACCTGGTAATCACCATTGGATACCACAAAGAGGAAAGTGGGCAAAGGAACACCCTGAATTATACGAAAACACCTATAAGAATTTCACTACTTCCTTATCGGGTGAAGAGCACCAGCGAGTCCAGCGTGATGAAAAAGAAGTTGGTCCCATCGGCAGTGTTGCACGCTATGACCTACGTAACTGGAACGAGGAATTTGAAGGCCAATTTCCTGAAGATTATCTTGACGATGAGGATTAATGAATCACTCACCTCAAGATTTAATTTATTAGGCGTACCACTATGTCATCTCGAAAACTTGGCGAAGCTACAAATAATTATCTCCGACGTCAAACGAAAGGGTGGCTGGACCCAGAAATTGAAAGTCTTGTTTACGCTTTAAATGACACCGGTATAGTCGATACAATTTATTCTTGCCAAGGTCACTTTTCCTTGGGGCCCAGTTCATTCTGCCACCACAACCAAAAAGCCCAGATCCATTTTCACGTGATTGACCTAGAGCAGGCTTCCTACCTCTGTGAAGATATTCTTTCTACCGTGTTGTTCGATGACCTCGATGTTACGGTACAACAATATGTCGTTAAAGGAGAAGATGACTTCGAAATCCAATGGAGTCTTGAATACCGGCCAATCGGATATTGGTGTATAAAACCTCAAGACCAAGGCGTCTACGTGGCGATAAGCGAGCAATGGAATGAAAAGAGAGCTCGAAGTTTATTGCGAGAAGCATTTGATAAAACCATTGACGTATGTAGAAAACACCAACAGAGTAATAAGAGGAAACGTCTCTCCACTAAAATCAAATAGTTGAAGTGCTCGCCTTAGCGTAGTTGGCTAGCCAAGGGAAGGTTATTGAAAAGACTCTCCCTCGCGGAATGACGTGCTCCCCTTAGACCCCACCTCCTTAATGCGCTCAAGTCGTAGTCTCTGGCCCACATCAGGATCTCAATCTATCCGGGGGGAAGCCGAAGATACCCTTGCCCTTGACTCACCCGAACAACGAACAACCTTGCCGCTTAAATCTCTCGATCAACTCTTTCAGTTCTCCTTCGTTCATCTCAAAATACTCGGCCATACACGTCATGCACATCATTCGTTCGATCTGAGGATGAATCAGTTTTTTGTTGAGTCCAATTTCATCTTTGGAAAGAATCAGTTTATCACAATATGTGCAACCGAATTTTTTCCCGCCGCTCATTGATCTACTTCCCGTAACGTATAAGCGGCTACGTTCTTCCCTCCGTATTCAACCGGGTCCATCTTCTGTAACTGCTGCCGGATCACCGTGCGCATCTGCACGGCGGGACGCAGACAGTATCGCTTGAACTCCCCGTAGTCAATTCGGCCCGGCTGTGTAACGTGCGGGAACAGCAGTTTAAGGTAGGCCGTGCACAACCGTAAAACCGCTTCTGTGTCGCGGGTGTCCGCCCCGGAAGGATAGTCCACCAACCTTTCGACGACGTGTCGGTAAATCAATGTTTCAGCCGGCTGGCGAAGCAAGTGCATGATTTCGGAAAAATACTCCGTATTCAGCGCCCAACCGTCAATTTTAAGGTTCTCACTCATGCGGGGGATGTCGCGCCCCCGAATAAAACCATGGAACCGATCCAGCAATGCCGACTCGTGAAACACTTCCGGCAGCCTTTGGAACATATCTTTAGTTTCGTCCATCTCTGTTTGCGAGATGTTCCCTAGCAGGATGACACCGGCTCCCCCAATAATGCGGTTTTTGCCGACCGTGACCTCTCCACTTTCCATGTAGGCTTTCAGCCCGGCCTGCATCTCGCTCGGGTCGTGGAAGTTGATCGACTGGATTTCGTCCAGCGCCACAAAGTCGTTCGACGCGATAAGACCAGGGCTCTTCCCATTGATGTCTCCGAACATCTTCGCCCGTGTCAATGTCCCACCGCTGACCAGCCAGCCGTATTTACCCACCTGCCCGAACAGATAGGACTTACCCGTTCCCTTGGGGGCCAACTCCACCAGATTCACTCGCGGTTCGAGGAACGGCAGCAGGCGCGTAAGCACCGTGTGCTTCTGTACCCAATCTTCGTATCCCTCCGGGTTGTAATCAATCGCTCCCAACAATACATCGATCCACTCCTCGGCAGTGAACTGACTGCGAGCCTCTCTATAGGCGTCCAGATCAATCGTATACGGACAGAAATTTTTGTACTCCAGAAGCGTGAAACAACCGCGCGGATTTTCGCCGTCTGGGCTGCGGTACCCCAGTTGTACTAGCCCCCAGCCCCCGGCCGTTTTCACGACATCGTCTTTAATCCTAACCCAGAGATAATCCTCGATTAGCGTATCAGCATGCCCCAGCCCCAATTCTGGAATCGCAAAGGTGTACTCGTCGGATCGCACGCTGAACTGGATTTCAATTTTAGCCAGAAACTTCTTCGTGCGCCCATCACTTCGCGCCGCGTCCTTCAATTCGAGCAAATTCTCCCGACGCGGAATGATTTCATAGATGTATTTTCGCAATGCCTCAGCATCGTGGATTCTTCCATCCGATTCTGCCTTGCGCTTCAGAATCCAGTCCCGTAAAAACGACGGAATCGACGCCGCTTTGAAGATCGCCACTATGTTCGGGGTCTTAAAGACCGTCGTGTCAGGAAATGCCGCCCGCAATTTTTGAGTATCGACCATGATTGATTTCCCCCGTTAAAACTACAAATCGAAATCGTCTTTCTCTACAATCTGTGCCCGTTTATCACCGGTCCTTACCTTCGGCACGAACAGCCCCGTTCGTGAGAATATCACCACCGGAACCAATCTCTCCTCCAGTGTCGCCCCGCCATGTAGCTCAAAGCCCTGTCCTCCGCCCTTCTTGGGCAGCCGGTTATACCCGCGCACCACCCAATGCTTGCCGTCCAACGTCTCTTCCAGTTCCGGGGGGCATACGCCTTGCGCCGCACGCTCACGGTAGCGCCAATCGGCGACTTCCGCGTCATCCTCACAGAGAAGCGTCCTCGCCAGCCTCTGTTCGGCTTGCCACGCCAACAACGCTAGACGAGAACTCCCGTGGTCTGCTGTGACAAGCACCCGCTCAAACCGCACGAGCCCCTCCGCAACGCGCGGCAACACTTCACTGCCAATAACATCCAACGCCGCAGCAAGGTTCTCCTCCGCGTGACGCGCCTCGTGCGCTTCCTCGCCATTGTGTACGATGTTGTCGAGGCGCTTGATATCCTGCAAACGGCGCGCGGGGTCTGGCCAATGGATGTTGTTGAATTCTGTCGATGTCGGCAAATGCACCTCGCCGATTATCACCGAGTCTACTCCCAGATTCCGCTCCCGCGCAAGCGTTACTAGCATCGGCAGCCACTCCGCTCCCATCGCATCCACCACCAGCAAAGCGCAGCTGTTATCTGAAGCATAACGTTGGACTATAGCGTCTCGAGATTGTACAGAACTCGTAGGAAACGTCCCCTGTACCCTATCGTAAAACTCCTGTGTCACGCGGCCAGCCATTTTCAGTTCACGGTACTCCCTGAAATAGCTTTCCAAAGCCACTTCGCCAAAAACGGGTTCCGCATTCAGATACGCCCCCGCTTCTGGATACACGTCCTTTACGGCATTAGAGACAAGACCGTCCACCGCACAACGTCGCAGTAATTCAGCCCGCTCTGCGTCCGTCCCGCAGTTCAACCACGGCGCGACTCTCGACGTCGATTCGCCTGCGCAACGTGAGATGAACTGCCGAATGTCCGCGTCTGACATTCTAACGTCAGCTTCCCGTATGGCATTCCTACGTTCGTTAGCATACACTACCGCTTTATCCAGCCATTCAGTTGCGCCGGTTACGTATGCAGAGCGAAAGTTGCAGGCAATAACCTCATCTTGCCTTACTACATGTTCAAGGTAGCTTTCCTTGGGTGCAATGCGTTTAACCAGCCACAGTAGCGCTTCGCGTTCCGCACCCTCGCGTCGGTCAAACACATGCAAAACGCATTTTTTAACATCACCTTCCGAAAAAAACAGAGTATTAAGCGTTTCCGGCAGCTTTTTCCCTACACCTTCTCTACCCAGTTCACACATCCAGCGTAACGCGTCTTCAGACAACAATCCGGTCTCTTCCACATCGTAAAATACGCGAGCGAAATCCCGCAGACACACCACCTGCCGGACCTCAGCGCTGAGCCCTGCCAATTGCCGCCCTTCTGAGGCTACAACAATCCTTCGCAGAGAGCTATCATTCGGGTGTTCCTCAGTATATCGCAAATGTTTTTGGAATGTTTCAAAAGTTTCCGGGATAAAAGGTGCCAAATCCTCACCTACCAACATCACCTCTGTGCGCCCCGTGATTCTTTCATCTTCTTCGGGAGCGACCTCTTGCACGACCTGTTCGGCATCAATTTCAATCAATTGCTTCCCCTGGCGGTAGCGTGGATTGTTGAACACCTCCTTGAGTATATGTTTCGTGAAATCATCACTCCGCAACAAACAGACCGCTTCCCGCCCCGTCGTGCCGTCCACCCATTCGCGTAGAGCGACAATCGCCGCCCGCTTATTCTCGTCTGTTAACAACGCAAGATAGCCGGGCAAACCCAGCAAAACAAGAGCCTTGTCACCCTCCGCCTGTACCTTCGTCGTTTCGCACACCCGTTCGAAAACTTCGTCAGGCATAGGTAGCCAAGCATTTTCTCTTACAAGATCGCTCAAACGCAATTCAAAGTTATCGCGCTCTTGCCAGAACCGACGCAACGTCGTCCAGCCCTCTCCCGGAGGCACAACTACCACCCGTGCCTTCGCGTCCGCAAGAGGGTTCCTGATATATTCGATGTAATCGTTCAGCCTCATAGAATCATTCCAGCAGTGAAAGTCCTACATCGGGGATTTGATCGACTAGATTCAGGAGCAATCTCTTAGCCTCAGCATCGGAAAGCACATTCACTTTTTCTGCAGCTTTCTTCCGCACATGAGAATCATATCCCTGCTTAATGAACTTTTCAACAGCTTCACGAAGCCCTACGTCCGTCAGCCAACTATTCGGTGCTTGGCTCAATTCTCGGTATAGCCATTCGCTCAGTTCGCCGACACTAAACCCCATTTTTAGATAACGCGAGGGCAGCACCCGTTTAAGGAACGTTTCACCCGCCTTAGCTACATCTATAAATGAACTCTCTTTTCCAAGTTCTTCATGCACAGTCTGCAAGCGTTCAGTCGACGCCCCTTTCAAATTCGCAACCGCATCCACGATGTCTTTAGCATGGTCTACAGCCAAAACGCATTCGGCTGGCAGCTTGTGTTGCCGACTCCAATCGTCAGGCGACTCGGTACCTGTGTGTTTGCGCCACAGTGCAACTACCTGCTTGGAAAGCAGTGTCCTGCTGTACTCCTCGATCTTGCTACGCCCCTGCGCCTTAAAACTTTGTTCATCGGAGTTCGCTGAATCCGACGGGAAGGCATTATAAAGCTCGCGGCCCTCCGTGACCGTCATCGACCAGATCTCCCCGAATATTTCCTGCATCGCCTCGAGCTGTTTTGTTTGCTGCACGTCGAAAAAAACCTGGCGGATAACCCCGCTTTGCTGTTTCAGAATCTCTTCAAATGCTTTCACATCCTCGCCCGATAGCAACGGCCGAGTAAGCAATTCAAAGAATCGCAGCAACGCTGGATGTTTCTTCACCCAGAACTCCGTCGGCACCCTATTCTCGTGATATACTGCGTTGCGCAAGCGACTTAGCGCATCCTCGAAGCCCATGTATCCCGATGAGCTAGCCAACCGGCGGATATGCTCGGTGCAGAGTGTCTGCCGGAAAACCTCCTCCAATACGGACTCGGCGTCGTCACGTTTCCACAACCAGCCGCTCGTCGCCGCGAAACGATGTTTCACCGCCCTGCAATAGCTGTGCGACGAATCGCCAATGCGTTCCGCCGCCGTTTTCAACTCCGGCTTGGCGCCATCGACATACTGCTGGAATGCCGCTTCAAACACCACCGGCGTTATATACTTAGCCATTGCCTCCGCCAGCCCTGGCGTCGCCAGAAGAATCTCGCCGATCTCCTTAACCTTGTTGCCGCGAGTTTCAGTGTTTCCTTTGGAGCTGATGCTGTTTGCCGCGCACAGAGCATCGATGACTTCACCCATCGCCTCCGCGCTCGGGTCAGCTTGCTCACGGATGTATTCCGGCAACACCCATAGCGGAACACGCTGCGAAATTTGTTCCAGCCGTGCACCGACCGCGTTCAATGCCGCCTCCACGGTTCCGTCCGCAAGCGAAGTGCTCCCGAAAATAACACTGCTCTGTTCTATGAATGCCTTATCCTCTTTCGACAGGCGACAAATCAGTTTTTCGTTCTTGATGGCGTTAGCACCGTCATTTTTCACCACTGCCTCAATGATTTCCGCCAGCGTCGCAGCGTCCAGCGTCTTGCTTGTCACACCATCCGTCCATTGCAGTTTGCGTTGTCCAGTCAGCCATGTTTTCAGCACGAAGCCGAGTACAAAGGCGGAATGCGGCACCGCCAGCAGTCCAAAAGGCGGGCGCTGCAAGTCAATGTACAGTTTGCGTATGGAGCAGTTATTGCCATCGCCCACCGTATTGTCCTGCCATGCCTTACATTTGTCCCGTAACTGCGTAAGCGGATGGTTCGGATTCGCGTCGAACCATGCTTCTTCGCCAGTGATGCCGCTCTTCTGCCAATTTGCCACCACGGTCTTCTGTGGCCCAGATTTGACGAATTTGTCGAACTCCATACCGGCCAGCGCCCAGGTCTGCAATGCGGTCGGCAGTCCGAACGCATTGATGTTGAAGCCACCCAGATTGTCCGTATATGCCTCGAATGTCTGTTTCGCATAGCCGGTGAGCCAGTCTTTTTTCAACTGCCCCCATGTCACTTCCTCAGCGAACGGCTCCCCATTTACATTGGGTTTGTACACTACGAGTTTGGAAGCACTCGTCACTTTGGAATACCACGCCGCCTTCGCGCTGTTGATCTGCGTTTCGAACAACTTTTTGCTCGCGTTATCGCTTGCCAATATGAGACGGGCGCTATTTTCCGTGAATTCTTCCCATGCCTTTGCGTTGTCGCGGCAGAAGCTGACTTCCGGCAGTATCACGAACAGCATCCGATGGTCTTTGAACTGTTTCGCCAACTCTTTTGCCTTCTCGGGAATGCGCATTTGTTCATGCTCGTTTCGAGCAAGAATGAACTGCACAAGCACTCGGTTCCCATTATCACTAAAAGACTCGCGTTTTACGATGCTTGATGCCGAAAGACCGTTGACGCCGCTCGCGCGCACATCAAAACGCCCGCCGTAGTTGACACCTTTCAACTGTTTAGCCAACTCCGTCTCGGTGTCTTTCAGCACGAGATCACCAAATTTCCCATCCAACGCTGCCTTTTTCTCCTCGATCTCCTTCGTGCCCGAGCGGTCATGGAAACGTTCGCAACGTCCGTTCACAATCGCGAAACAATGCTTCTGCTCCAGGTTGCGTAGGATCTCATCCACGCCCTGCAAAGCGCCGTCTCCCTCGAAACTGCGTTGAATATTTTCCACCGTCGCGCACAACAGCGGATGCCCCGTTCCCTGCATCTGTTCGATCAAGCCAAACAGTAACACTGCCTTGAATACGCGCCGCTCTTCCGGCTGCAAATCCTGTTCGCGTCGGGCGTATTCCGCCCTTGCTTCCTGCATGGCTTGCTCCGTCCCCAGATCATCCCGTTCCACAAAGTATCTCCACAGATGATCCACCGTCAGGAACTGATAATCGTGAACATCCAGCCCGCCTTTTTCAATGAACTCTCTAAATTCTTCGTCGTTAAGGAAACCAAACATACTCCGCTGGTTTGATCCGATCGCCACAGATAGATGTTTCAGCAGGAACGCCGTCATCGGATGTAACGGCAGGATGCCCTTGAAATCCATCGCATCAATACCGGCTTTGTTGCTGGCCATGTAGTTTTCAGCGACGCCATTCACACTATGCCACAACACGTCGCGCTCTTGAGTCCACTCCTTTACCTTTCCCGGATTGACAACAAAAGCGTCTGCCGCCACTTTCAGTGCGGTCTCGTTCGGAAGGTCAAGTCGCTTAAACGTGAACCGGTCGTTAGCTTTCTTCGCGCTCTCGGAGCCCGCCGCCACATACGACGAAATCTCCGTGTGCGTCACCGGTACGAAATAAAACCGACCCTGTCGTACTGCGTCTGCCAACTGCTCCAACGTCTTTAATTCGGAGCGGTTACGATCAACGAACGCCGAGAACTCGTCCCAGATATATACCAGTTTGGAGAGGCCGTTGGCTTTCAAGGACAAGTCCACCCACTCCAGGAACTCTTCAACGCTCAATCCCAGATAGATGTGCCGTGCCTCCAGCACCTGCATCGCATCGCTTACCAACCCTGCCTCTAGACTCGCATTCCGTAGTCTTTTCTCCAGGGCATCCGCTGTTTTAATGCCCGCGTTCAGGTGCGAAAGTCGAGTCTGCATCAAGTCACGTGATGCGAAAAAATGCGGCTCATCCTGCCGTATACGCTCAATGACTTCATCCAACTTGCCTTTCAATGGAACCGTGTATCCTCCCACTTCCAGCGCTTTCATTATGCCACGCTGTAAGCGCATCAGAAATTGATTATTCGCATCCACACCGTCCGTTTTCACGTCATATATGACGAGTACATTTGCTTCGCGTTGTACCAGAAAAGCCTTCCGCACTGGGTCCGGTATCTGCATCTTCCGAAAATCCAGCCATTTCTGTACGCGAGCCTCATCGTCCATGAACAGCTTCTGCAACACCAGCGATGCATGGCTCTTGCCCGTGCCGTAGGCACCCGTGATCCAGAGCGTCTTTTTTCCGCCGTTCAGGCTCTTAAGTAATTCCCGGAGAATCTCAACGAACGATTCATGCGGATAGAACCCCAGCCATGTCTCTGATGTCTTGTTTATGTCCGCCAAAGTCATGCACGGCGCGTAATCCGGTCTGATCCCGAAATAGTCTTTATAGAATGCCATGTCTTTCAACCTCCCTGGTGGCTACTTCCGCAAGATTAATTCGATTACATCGTCCCTGTTCTTCGTTTCCGGGAACACTCGCACCTCGTCCAGCCCCAGCGTAAAGCTGCACGCGATTAGGTCTGGATGCATCGCCGCCAGTCCCATACACTGTTTCTTGAACTCGCCCGGGGAGATGCCGAACGCCGCAATCGGCGACATAAACTCACCGTCGAACTCCGCTGTCATCATCTGCCGCACCGTGAACACACCACGCCCAGCCTTCTCTGCCATCACATAGAGCCCATAAAGGACTACCAACTGATCCACCGAACGTGACCGACGCGTGAGCTTTTCAACAGCTCTACCCTTCATTTCGGCTTCAATCAACGCCAAGTCTCCTTCGCTAAGTGGAGAAGCCTTAACTAGTTGGCAAAGCGACTGCAACGCGCCCTTCCTGACCGATGCCGAACCAACGGATTGAGCTAGCTTTTCATCAATAAGCTTCACTGGATATCCGATGTCCAAATCCGTATTGCAGACATACCACTTCACAAGCGGGGAAATATTTATTAGACGGAACCACAACAATTGCCAAAACAGCAAGTCGCCGAAACCGCGTTTCTTGCCAACTTCCAAAAGCAATGTTGTGTTTATAGCTGTCGAATCTCCAATCAACCCCGCCTCTCGGGACCACGTCACGGCTGCCGGAATCATCCGGTTTCCCAGTGTAGTTGTCTGACGGAAATTAGAGCCTTCGTTCGCCAGGACTTCAATCCATTCTGGCTTCAGTCCAAAAGTCATGTATTTATTGATACCGCTGATGTTCATCGACTTTGCTCCTGCATATCGTTTTGAATAATACCGCCAACAGCCCTCTTCAGGAGCGTAACACCTCATGCAATGTACACATGCTCCTTCATCAATAAAGACCTTCACCTTGCCGGTGTAGGTATCTTTCTCGAACCTCAACGCGCCTGTGGGACACTCCGCCTCGCAAGCGTTACATCCTGTGCAGGCAATAGCTTTGTGGACAGCGTAGGCAAGCCATTTGGAAATAGACTTATCAGCTTTTCCGTTTGCCCAGACACATTGAAGCATCCCTCTCGGACCGTCCTCATGAAATGACAACTCCGCATCTTTAATCTTCCCAATCGCTTTGAGCCATTCCTTCAAATCCCGCTCTACTTCGATTGGGAATTCACAAATCACGCGATCACTTTTGCGTTCCACTCCCGGTTCCGCGATAACTTCTTTCAAGGATACGCCGCTTTTCCGTGCGCACCAACCGCATTCGTAAACGAATGCATCCGCGTCTTCTTCAGAAGAAAATTCGCGATCGATCGTATCGCGCACTGCGTCAGCAAACGGGGCTATTTCATCTTGATAATTCATCCGTAGCAAATCATTCTGCCGATCGGTTGACATCGGACACATTAAGCATCCCACACGGGACACCCCTTTTCGGTATGCCTCGTTCACAACCAGACCCTGCTCAAAAATGTAAAGCCAGATTTCATGCGCTGACCACGCTAAAATCGGCATGGCATTAACCTGTGATCGGCTCTTTAAACCATCTCCAATATCGTCGTATTCCGAACGCCGTTGACTCTCTTCACCGCGTACCCCGACAAATGCCAGCGTGTTAATAGACTTTTTCCCCGACCTTTCCTTGAGTGTTAATATTGCTGGAGTGCTCTTGTGGACGGAACAGCACCAACGTAATGCTTGTGACGGAGGCCCGAAGAGTCGCCAATTATCCAATGCAGAGGTCTTGGCGGTAACCTTCAAAAACGGGCGGCCTTCGTAGCGGCTTTGGATTTCGTCCCAAACACGGTAGGTATCCGGTAATTCCATATCCGTATCACTAAAAACAATCGGTACGTCCAAAGGCAGGACCTTGTGGCAGAGCTCGAGCAGTACCACCGAGTCCTTACCACCGCTGAAACCGACGTAGACCGCATCGCATTTGCCCTTGTAGGCGTCGTGCATCTCCTTGATGCGCTTGAGCGTGTTTGCCACCAGTGCGGCCATGATATTACGGTTTTGGGCCACCATCGCTCCGACATCAACCGGAACCAGCTTCAATTTTTTCCGTGTCTTGGCTACTTCGTGCGAGCCATCCTCCCAGCGCAACCTACCCATCCATTCAATGTCTATCGGTTTACCGTAGCGTATTTTGGGGAGTCTCGCAATTTCTTCGCCACGATGCAGATACGCGTTCTGCTTTGCCCAGAGAAGCGGACGCTGTTCCTTAGGATCGAATGCCATCCGTACGTCCAACCCTGTAAGCGCTAGTTCCTCAGCGAAGACCGGGCGGATTTCGCTCGCCACGAACTTTCCTGTTTTCGTTGTCAGGCGGTACCCGCCCGTACGCCTGTCCCATTCGTAACTATACATCCCTGCTGGCCTCCGGCACGATGCCGTTTTTATCACAAACATCAAAATATCGACGACGGTTTGCAACGCATAGTTTCACAGTCGAAACCGCAAGTCCGCTCTCGCTTGCAATACTCTCCACGCCTTCCCCGTCCGCGACTCGTTGCGCCCATTCAGCGACACGCGAACTAGTACCGGCGGTTCTGAACGCCCGCCAAGTCGATGTCGATAACGGCCGTCCCTCTAAGCCGATAATTCGGCTATCCGCCTCCTGCACGATGGGCGGCTGCATCTCATCTGCATGGTATTCGTCTTGTTTATCCGCTCGCTCCAGCTGCGAACGCCAATCCCACAATACTTTACCCTTATAGCTAAAATGACGAAAGCCATTTGCAGAAGACACTCCCAACAAATGAATCGCCAAGGCCGAAATCGCCCATACCTTTCCGGCATATTCCACTTGATTGAAGTCATCCAGCACAATACAAGAGATGTGGGGGTCCTTTGTATAAATGAGTTTCGCGCCAACCGGTATGCCAAGGTTACGGAAGAGTGTATTCGGACTACGCAGACGCCTGTCCGGCACGGACCAGTCGTTTGCTCGCATATGGTATTTCTTCTCATTCAGAAAAACGCCGTTTATCCCAAGGTAGTATTTTGCGCAAACGCGCATGAAGGTATCTTTATCCAACAGGGCGTATTCCTCCCGGAAACGGGTGCAGTAGAACAAATTTAAAGCGAACTCAAGTTTTGCAGCGGACACCTTTTCATTCAGAACAACCAGCGTATCTACAGCGGTTGTCAGTTTTTCCGAAAAATCTTCCGGCAGGGGGATTGCCTCCGTACTGCACCAACAGGGTACTCCACCGACTTCCGTCGCATGGACTTCCAACAGGAATCGCGTGCGAATGCTTTCCAGCGCCTCAGTGGTCAGGTGCGGCATCGCCGCTGCGATTTCATTCAAAGCTAGAGTACCGCCTGCTTCTTCAAGTTGTTTGGAGATTACTTTCGAGGTTGCCGTTAGACACTCATCCAGACTGGTTGAAGATTGAAGACAGAAAAGGTCACCTTTCTTCCCTTTAGCCACCGGGAACCCGAGATGCCTTATAAAGGCCGCGAAATCTTCCGGCGTGGCAAGGTGAGAGAGAACACTGTAAAAATTAATGAACAGCCGTTCGACTGAGAAGTAGCCGTGTTCTATCAGCCATGTCCTCGCCTGTTCACGCAACGCCAACTGAGCCTCATCGTTAGAAATCATCTCAGTGGAAAACCACAACCCGTTTTCCAGTTGGAACATATCGGCTTGCAGTTTTCTGATCTGCTGATCTTCAAACGGTACTTTCCGCCTCAATAGCCGCACCGCCATCGGATCGAATGACACGCCATTGGGGCATTCCCGCGCCAATGCTGACAGAAGCTCAGCAGTTGTCATGCCACCCTCCATTCGCCCAGTGTGGCACCTGACCATGCCAAGCGACGGTTAACACCAACATCCGTGATAGCAATGACCTGAACCGGCTCAGAGAGGATTGAGCCGCGGACAATGCAATTTGGCTTAAGGTCACTATAATTCATAGGCACGCCTCGTGTGTTAGCCGACCGTTGTTGTTTCAGGCATACTTACCAATTCATATCTCCAGCCGGGTTCTTCTCTGACCGATCTTATCTTGTAACCCCGCCGCCGCAATTCAGTGACAATTCTCTGAGCTGTAGGACGCGAAACACCTAACTCAAGAGCCAATTGCCTTGCGTCCAGCTGTTTCGTTTTTATGAGATTAACGGCTTCCCGGAATCTTTGTTCGATTTTGCGGCTGCGCTCATAGGGCATGGGTAGAACCTCCAGCGGGCTGAATTGAGTATATATTTTTAAAGTAATCAATGTCAATCATATTTTGATGTAGGTAATACATTTCAAGCCCTTCAGACAGGACGAAAAAAGGGGATCGGAAATCCCGATCCCCTTAGAACCTAGTGAACTTTACCCGACTTTGCAACTAGAACATAAACAACGCTGGCTGCTCCGCTTCCCGTTGCGCTTCGGCTTCTTCTCTTTCCTCCCTACGCTCCGCTCTATCTTTCTCCATCCTGTTCTTAATCCGCTGCCGATATATCCAAGCTTTCAGTCGATTTAGCTCTCCCATCTGGTAGTTACTGATTGAGTTCACAGCGATATCCGCCGGCATCTCGCCTTTCTCCCATCGCTTGTAGGTCTGGCTGGTGACGTAAAGGTAAATCTGGGTCCAGTCGCTATCCATCGGCTGGGTCAGGGATACCGTCATGAGATAGGCACACGCTTCGGCATCGGTGCCGATTGGCTCCTCCCCCTTTAGTGTTTTCATATCACCTATCATTCTCTCCAGGGTAATTGCCGTTTTCAGCCAATCCGGCATGGTATCGCCCCACCCTCCCGGAAAGACAACAATAGGGTCTGTCAGGCATCCCACGATATCGGAGATACCTTGTTCCACAGTATTATTCAATTGTGGTTACTCTCCTTTTCTTAGTCTTTAAACTTGGTTATGTGCAGGCAGGCATAGTGCGACCTGAAGTTGTCTATCGGGCTCTGCCAAAAGCCGTTACGGAAGTCCAGCAGATAGTGATAGTAGCCTTGATACTCCTGCTCACGAACGGCGACTAGATAGTCTGTGAATATCCTGACACAGGCTGACCTGCTTCCCCAGAGCACAACGACGCTGGGAATGTAGGTCTGGTCACTCTTGAGCCTGATGGGATGCCATTCCAGCTGAAGCCTGGGTAGCTTGAGGTTATCCAGCCAGAAATGCCTACCGCCAGCATCATAAGAGCCGATATGGATATCCTTCCCCTCCAGCTCCTCCAGTATCTCCATCAGGCGATTGATGGCTTCCCTACGCTTCTTACGGAGAGGTATCTGGGCTGCCTTCCGACCTAGTCTTACCGTAGTAAGCGGCTCAGGCTCGGCTAGCTTCACTCCGTCGAATAAGTCGAGTTGACCTGTCATACCTTCACCTCCTTTCCTTCAGATTTTGGGCAAAGTTAGCCCTTGGAATAGGGATTGCATTAACTTAGACGAGTACCTGCTGCGTGCCCGCTCTTTCCCTGGCTCTCTCTCCTGCTAAAGTCTCTTTGGGGATGGTGTCACGAATGGCATCAATGACGGATATCAACCGGCTCGGCATCTGCTGGCCATAGATAACCCCTCCGGTCAATCGCTTGAGTTCGTCGATAAGGCGATTAACACGGTCTTTCATATAGTCGGGCAGGTTCGGTATGTTGGCGGCTTCTTCAGCCACCAGCAAAGCCTGCTCCAGAGGTTCGATAGCCTGACTGACATATTCCTCTGTCATGTCCATTGCCTCGATTACCCTGAGACCGCTCCATTTGATAGGCATGGGTTTACCTCCTTTCTGGGCACAAATAGCCCTGTAGATTTTGAGCCTTGACGAGTTCACCTCAAGCACTTAACGATAAGGCTACGTGCTGGAGCGAGATGGTTAATACTCGTCGGGGAACAGAATAGTGGTCGCCGACCTGTCGGCTTCGGTGATTATCCAGATTTTGGGCAGTTCTCCTGACTCATAGGCGGACAGGATACGGAAGCCCTCTTTAAGGCTCAGGT
>Ga0315545_1000784_pt1 | contig 33026 bp, 31 predicted proteins | sample SalMarSW160210MG_FD_203096 | JGI IMG/M metagenome (GOLD analysis project Ga0315545, IMG submission 203096) | Salt marsh sediment microbial communities from the Plum Island Ecosystem LTER, Massachusetts, United States - Salt Marsh Sediment SW1602-10 ...
TCGGATAACGGATCCTGTTATATATCAACAGAGTTAGCAAATTACCTGAACAGAGCAGGAATACATCATGTCAGGGGAAGAGTTCGCCATCCACAGACACAAGGAAAAATAGAACGATACCACAGGTCTATGAAAAATGTAATTAAGCTTGATAACTATTTTTCACCGGAGGAATTAGAAAAAAGCCTGTCTGAATTTATCGAGTATTACAATAATGAGAGGTATCACGAGTCACTGGATAATCTTACTCCCTCAGATGTCTTTTTTGGGAGGGATTTTCAGATACTAAATCAAAGAAAAGAAATAAAGTACAGAACTATAAAACAAAGAAGGATAAATTATTTGAATAGAAAACTGAAAATATCGCAGGAAAATAAAAAAGAAATTGCTTAATTTTAATTAATGGAATTTAAAGAAATACCACTTAAGAAAATACATAAATTTTGGACCACAGCACTTTGACGATTTACACTCGTAATATAAACAGATTGTATTTTAAAAGGTATTGTATTATATAATTGCATTGATTAACTGAACCAGAATAATTTTAAAGTTTTACAAAGGATAATCCATTAGCTAATGAAGATAGATTTATAGAATTATGAGATAAGTCAAATAGTAATGGTGATCATAACAAAAAAATTATGATGATTGATTACTAATCACAATTATGTGAATCAATCCGTGTACACTGGACTTGAATTTTTCTTTTCTTCACTTTTTGTAAAATAGTGTTTGAAAACATAATATCCAACAATAGTACAAGCAACAATCGCTATTCCTGCCACAATGATCCAATAAGTTGTATTTGTTTTTTTGCTTGGACTAGATGTTGATGTTTCATATGCGGGTTCACTATTCAACGGATGATGATCAAAAATTCCTTCTTCTTTAATATACATAGGTTAATAAGATTTATAGATTTTAAAAACTCTTTCTGGTAATTCCAGTAATAAATAATCCTTCAGAGTATATATGATATAATTTTCAATTTTAAACCTGCGATCGTAACAATGTGGATTGAATTTTACATCTTCCAGTTCGGCTTTTGTATATGATGTTTTTCTTTTAGTGTAAAGCTCATCTAAAAGCAGATCATTTAATTCCAATGCTTTCCTGTCTTCATTTTTAAGTCTCTTTTTATCTTGCTTTTTTTTACGAAACATCCTTCTTTTACACTTTTCTGTACAATATATCCGGCTTAAATGATTCGCGATGAATTTTTTATTACAGAATGGACAATTCTTTTCATATATATTCTCAAATCCCATCAAATGAATCTTTTATATTCAATTTGTGTGTATGATAATTAAAAATATACCCTGCACTTAACAATTTTTCTTTGGAAATTATACCATTATTCTTTTCAAAGTTTTGTCTGAGTATCTCTCGGTTTTTTGCCAGAATTGCATTTATCTTTTTTGTCAAATCTCGTTTTATTTTTTCTTTATAGTTATTCTGTTTCTGGTAATGATCGACACTGCAATATTTTTGATTTGACCGTTTAGCGATGAATTCAGGCTGTTCGCAGAATTCATATTCGCATATTTTATGGTATGGTGTTTCCATTATTATTTATTTTGAAATTTATTTTTATCCATTATTCTGTTTATATCCTCAACATTATAATAGTAAATGGAACTTATTTTCGTATAAGGCAATGTTCCATTTATCCTTAAATTTTGTAAGGTTCCAGGGGAAATAGAAAGCATTTTCCGGACCTCAGAACTTCTTAACCACTTAGATACCCCCGCTGGTTTCCTGATTTTCTTTATCTCGTCAAGTAATTTCTGCTCAAGAAGTATTAAATCATCTTTTGTAACGATTTCATTTAGATTCATAAAATGACATATTAACTAAAAACTTGCATGAATTTACAGAAATTTAAATTACTGTGCCTATACAACCAGGTTGATCAACCCCATTGAAAAGCCTATTGGTGAAGGGGTCAGGGTAATTATTTTTTATTTTGTCTTACAGCAATATAGGAGAGGTTTCTTACCACCTGATGAAATTTCTCCAGGTTTTCTTCTGATAATCCTTTATTTAAAAAGATTTTATTTTTAACACTATTTAAAGACATAGTTTTCTGATTGGATGATTCAAAATGTTCAGTTATCTTTCTTGACAGGTCTGATATGTTGATTTTATTATTTGAATTTACTGGTATTTCAATAATATTATTTTTTGCTAATTCAAGGAATAATGACCCAATTTCATGCACACTAAGATTGAATTTAATTTTATTGCTTGAATCATTATATTTATTAAAATCCATTTCATCTTTTTCATCTTCACTAGCAGAAGGCTCAGGAGATATTACTAATTTTTCAATTAGTTTTTTCCTTTCTGCCAATAATTCTGAAAATACTTTAAGGAAATTTTTTGAACACTTGTATGAGAAATGGAATTCGTACGTAAACTTATTCTCAACATCCGGCTCTAATTCAAATTTGATTTTATCCCTTGCAGACATAAGATAACCATGGTTTTGCAAATGGAACATTGTTGGTAATAATTGCTTTGTGTTACTTTTTGCTACTTCTGATATCTCCTTGCTTAAAAGATCAATAAGAGCAATTTCAGATTGAATGTTTTTTTCATTGAAAATTTTTTCAATAGATCTTGCTTTTGCATAACATACTAAAAATGCAGTAATGTTTTTTTGAATTTGATTTAACATTGAACTTAGGAAAACTTCTGTGGGGTATCTGCCGGGAAGGCCGCTATTACTTCTCCTTCTCAATCTTTCAATTCCTATATGTCTTAGTTTTATTTCCTCTTGAGTTTCTCCAATTTCAGGTATAGGGCTTGGAGGGAATAATGTATACCGAATAAAAAAATCATTATCATTTTTATTAAAATCTTGCAAATCCTTCCAATGATCAAACCAGTAAATCAATTCCTGGAAATAGAACTCATATAATTTATCAGAATTTGGTATTTCTGCAATTGATTGATCCAATAAAGGATCTTTTAATTCATTTTCCATTTGCTGTATTCTTTTGTTGGTTTTTATTCTTTTCTTTAAGCCGTAATTTAAGTGCAAGCATATCCTCGCTTACTTTTTTTTCAATTACTTTTGAATAAATCTGTGTTGTCTGGATGCTTTTATGCCCTAGCATGCTGCTTACAGATTCAATTGGCACACCATTTGCTAAAGTAACAGTTGTCGCAAATGTATGCCTTGCAAGATGAGTAGTCAGGTTTTTATTGATCTCACATAGGTCAGCAATTTCTTTTAGGTATGCATTCTGCTTTTGATTGCTTTTAATAGGCAGTAATCTGTTCATATACTGTGCCTCTGGATTGTCTTTATACTTTTCAATAATCTCCAATGCAAGGGGCAATAAAGGGATATTGGAAGGAGTATTGGTTTTTGACCTCTTAATACGCAACCATTTTTCACCATCAATACCAATGGCTATATTGTTTTCATCAAGTTTTGAAACATCAGCAAAAGCAAGGCCTGTGTAACAGGAAAACAAAAATACGTCCCTTGTCACTTCAAGGCGCTTAATTTTAAATTCTTTTTCCTTCAATATCTTAAGTTCTTCTTCTGTTAAATAATCCCTTTCAACTGGTTCAATTCTTGTTTTAAACTTTTTAAACGGGTCTTTATCCAGCCAATCATTATTAAGGGCAATATTTACAACTTTCTTCAGGTTTTTAATGTATTTCATTGTAGAATTATGGTTGCAACCACGTTCGGTCCTGAAATAATGTTCCAGATCAGTAATAAACTGATGTTTTAATGCAATTAGTAAAATATCTTCCTTCTTATAGTTAATTTTTAAAAATGCCTTAATATGCATTAAGGTGGTTTCAAACCGCCTTAATGTTGCAGGGGCATATTCAATATTTACCTTCTCCTTCATCATTTGGTTATGATATTCAAAAAGCTGAACAAGTGTTTTCATTCTTGTGGTCCGCCCAAGGAGTACATTCTTTATCTCGGCGGCAGAAATAATTTCATCATTATCAATAAGGCTTTTATGTGCAGCATATATTTTATTGCGAAAAATATCAATATAAGCATTAAGTTGTTTTGCATTTTCTTTAAACCCTTTTGCATACCCGGCAGTCTTGTCCCACCGGTCGGGTTCAATATACCTTTTAAGCGTCACAAGCGACCTTTTACCATCCACTGTAATACGTACATAAACCGGTGCTTTACCATCTTTTGCAAGTTTTTCTGTTCTTGCGAAAAAGTATATGCCAAGTGTGGAATTATTGATCATAATTTATAACAGGTTAAAAACTTCCGGTAAAGGTAGACAGAATTAACGATTTTATCAAAATATTCAAGCCATTTTTATTAAATCTTTCTTAAATTAATAATCACTATTACAATATATTACAGACATCTCGTCTACCTATTTTAAAAAATTGAATTAGGTAGCCGAAAAGGTGTACTTTATAGTGAGAAAATATGGGTTTTTTGGGTAGTTTTAAAAAACAAAAAACCCTTAACTCATTGTATTTAAGGGCTTATGTATTTATTTGTCTTTAAAGTTGCGGAGAGAGGGGGATTCGAACCCCCGGTACCCTGTTAAGAGTACGCTGGTTTAGCAAACCAGTGGTTTCAGCCACTCACCCACCTCTCCGGTAATATTTTAAGTGCCTGAATTAGTATTATAATACGTCTGAAAGAAGATGGACAAAAGTATAAAATCCCTAAACAAACGCAAAGAATTATTTTTAAATAAACTGAATCTCAGCCTAACCGTTTGAATAGATAATATTCAGGATTTAAAATGGAGTTTCCTCAGTAAAATCAGAATCCCTGGATAACTGATCACCGTCAGCTTCATCATTCATTCTTGAACTCAGGGTTACAGCTGATGCCTGAATATCTTCATCATCTGCTATAGGTGCCAGAAAATCATCTTCAAGTTCTACAAATTTTGCACATTCCTCCCTGAATCGCAGATGAACATCACCAATAGGTCCATTGCGATGCTTAGCCAGAATTATTTCTGCTACACCTTTCAATGAATTTCCTTCTTCATCTTCCATGAACCCGTACTTTTCAGGGCGATGGACAAAAATAACCATGTCGGCATCCTGCTCAATAGCCCCTGATTCTCTTAAATCAGATAGCTGGGGCCTCTTATTACCCGAGCGTATTTCAACAGAACGATTTAATTGTGATATTGCAATAACAGGCACATCAAGTTCCTTGGCAATACCTTTCAGTGATCGTGATATGGCACTTACCTCCTGCTCCCTGTTACCTTTGGTATCAGGGGTACCCGTCATTAACTGCAAATAATCCAGGACAATTAAATCAATATCGTATTGTCTTTTTAGTCTTCTGCATTTTGCCCTAAGTTCAAATATAGATATAGCCGGTGTATCATCAATAAATATCGGGGCTTCAACAAGTTTTTTAATTTTATAATCAAGCTGCTCCCATTCATATTGTGCCAGATTTCCATTCCTTATTCTGTTTGAGGGCAACTCGGTTTCCATTACTATTAATCTGTTAACAAGCTGAATAGAAGCCATTTCTAGTGAGAAGAATGCAACTGACTTTTTATGCTCAATAGTGATGTTTCTTGCCATGGATAAAACAAATGCAGTTTTTCCCATTGATGGTCTTCCTGCTATAATTATCAGATCAGAATTTTGCCATCCGCTAGTAAGCCTGTCCAGTTTTGTATAACTGGAAGGTATACCACTTAAACTATCTTCCCGTTTACTGGCCTCTTCGATCTGGTTTATTGCCTCTTTAATCAGTACATTTATTTTTATAGTCTCTTTCTTAATATTCCCCTGGGCAATATTGAACAGTTCGCTTTCAGAGAAATCCAGTAAATCGTTTACATCTATACTCTCATCAAATGCCTGATTTTGTATTTCTGTCGATACACGAATCAATTCCCTTTGAATGTATTTCTGTGCAATAATTCTTGCATGATAATCAATGTGGGCAGCTGATGCAACCCTGCCGGTTAACTGTGTAATGTAAAGAGGACCGCCAACTTCATCCAGCTCTTTTCTTTTCTTCATTTCTTCGGTAACTGTAAGTATATCTATAGCTTTATCATTTGAAGAAAGATCGATAATTGCCTGAAATATTTTTTGGTGCTCTTCTTTATAAAAGCTCTCCGGTTTTAGAATATCTATTACTTCAATAATTGCATCCTTTTCCAGCATGATGGCTCCCAGTACAGCCTCTTCCAATTCCACTGCCTGAGGGGGTATTCTGCCCAGGTCTAAATCTATTTGTCTCGTCTGGGGAGAGCTTTTTGTACTAAAATTCTTCTGTGCCATATTTAAAAAAATTTACACTTTTAGAACCTAAAAATTCAGTTACAAATTTAACAATTGAAAAAAGTCAATGCTTGTTAATTAATTAATCTTATTAAAAAGTATTCAACCAGGCTTTTCAAAATTGTTAAAAACCTTTGAAAACTATTTTTATCAAGTTTTTTGAAGATTTCTATATTTGATTAAACATAAAAAAATGATTTGTTTCCCAAATGCGAAAATTAATATTGGCCTAAACATAACAGGAAGAAGGCAGGATAGTTTTCACAGTATAGAGACTGTTTTATTCCCGGTTGAACTATGTGATGTTCTTGAATTCGTTGAAGACAAGAATCCGGGCGAAACGGATTTCAGGTTAAGCTGTACCGGCATAGATTTGAAGATTTTACCTGAAGATAATATTTGCATAAAAGCTTACCAGTTGCTTAAGAAGTTTTATGATCTCCCCAAAATTTCAATCCATCTTCACAAAATAATACCAGTAGGTGCAGGTCTGGGAGGAGGATCATCGGATGCAGCATATATGCTAAAAAATCTTAATAAGGTATTTCACCTGAATATCTCAAATAAAATGCTACATGGGTATGCCGCCAAATTAGGGAGTGATTGTCCTTTCTTTATCAATAACAATCCTGTTTTTGCTTATGAAAGAGGTAATAAGTTTAGAGAAATAGACCTTGCCCTTAGCGGATACTATATTGTTATAGTATATCCTAATATACAAATAAGTACCGGCTCAGCATATTCAAAAGCCTTTATTAAAACTCCTGAAAAATCTATTAAGGATACAATAAAACTCCCTGTAAAAGAATGGGAGAATGTTATTAAAAATGATTTTGAAAGAACTATTTTTCCAAAATATCCGGAGATTCGGAATATAAAAAAGGAATTATATAATATGGGCGCAGTATACGCTTCCATGTCAGGAAGCGGTTCTGCGTTATACGGAATATTTGAATCAATTCCGGAAATAAAAAAAAGCCTGAGGAATTACTTCATATGGCAATACAGGATATCATAACCAGATACCTGTTATCGCTGTTATAGTATCTTTATAAGTTAGATGTCAACAATAGATTATTCATACTCAGCCATTACAAATCCTTTGGGAATCTTGTCGCCTGCCTTAATATTAACACGTTTAACTCTGCCGGTTATAGGAAAATAAATCGTATTCTGCATTTTCATTGCTTCTATTACTGCCATTTCGTCATTTCTAGTTACACTTTTACCCTCACCTGCAAATACCTTAATAATAGTACAGGGTATAAAAGAAATAATACTTTTCTTGTCCGGTTTAACCCATTTTTTTCTACCCGCAAATTTCCTGTTAAGGAATGTTCGGTATTTTTCACCGTCTATGATTAAGGTTTTAAGTTTGATTTTATTTTCAATATTATTATCCCCCTTACTATTGTTTGCAAAGAATGGTTTTTTAAAGTCAGATTTGCTCTTTGAATTATGATTTATAGTCATTTCATAATTTTTAAAAAGGAGGAACACCATGTTTCTTTTTAGGCATACTGGTAGACTTCTTACTTGCTACTTCAATTGCATGTATTAATAGTTTTCTGGTTTCAGAAGGTTCAATCACTGAATCAACATAACCCCTGGCAGCGGCCACATAAGGATTGGCAAATTTCTGCTTATATTCTTTTACTTTCTGCTTCCTGGTTTCTTCGGGATTATCAGCCTCCATTATTTCTTTACGGAATATTATATTAGCTGCGCCCTCAGGCCCCATAACAGCTATTTCAGCGCCAGGCCATGCAAATACAAAATCTGCACGTAAATGTCTCGAACTCATAGCTATGTAACCTCCCCCATAGGCTTTACGGAGAATAACTGTCATTTTTGGTACCGTTGCTTCACTATATGCATATAAAACCTTGGCCCCATGCCTGATAACGCCTGAATGTTCCTGTTCAACTCCGGGCAGATATCCCGGTATATCAACAAACGTAACAATTGGTATATTAAAAGCATCACAAAAACGTATAAATCGTGCTGCTTTGTCTGCGGAGTCCACATCAAGCACACCTGCCAAAACTAATGGTTGATTGCAAACAAAACCACAGGTTTCACCATTTATTCTGGAAAAACCAATTACAATGTTTGCTGCCCAGTGTTCCTGAATTTCAAAGAATTCAGAATTGTCAGCTACTGCTTTAATAACATCCCTGACATCATAAGGCTGTCGTGGATCGTCAGGTACAATTTCGTCTATTTTATATTCCTGAACTGGTTCCTTTGGTTCATAACTCTTTGCTTTCTGGTCATTACTCCATGGTAAATAAGTCATAAGCTTCTTTATTTGTTCAAAGCACTCTAGCTCACTTTCAGCATAAAAATGCGCATTACCTGATGTTTCACTATGTACCTTTGCACCTCCCAGATCATCCATAGATATTTCTTCACCAAGAACAGTTTTAATAACCTCAGGGCCGGTAATAAACATCTTGGATATTTTGTCTACAACAAATACAAAATCCGTTAAAGCAGGAGAATAAACAGCACCTCCGGCACAGGGTCCGAGAATTACAGAAATTTGAGGTATTACACCTGATGAAAGTGTATTTCTGAAAAATATTTCTCCATAACCGGCAAGTGAATTTACTCCTTCCTGAATACGTGCTCCCCCCGAATCATTAATCCCAATTAAAGGTACTCTCATCTTCAATGCATGATCCATTATTTTGGTTATTTTTCGTGCATGCATTAATCCCAGAGAACCTCCCGCAACTGTGAAATCCTGTGCAAAAATACAAACTGACTGACCATATATTGTTCCCGTACCAATAATAACACCATCGCCATGAAGCACTTTCTTATCCATATCGAAATCACGTGCTTCATGTTCAACAAATAAATCATATTCATGAAACGAATCTTCATCAAGCAGCTTAATGATCCTTTCCCTGGCAGTCATTTTACCCATAGCTACCTGCTTTTCGATAGCTTTTTCGCCACCACCCATTTGAACCGTCTCTCTCTTTCGTTTTAATTCCTGAATTTTTCTTTTAAGAGCCATTTATAATTTTTTTAATTTAAATATATAATAACTTTTTTATTTTGGTGTTAATTTATAAAGAAAAACAGCTACAACTGCAAATATAATATTTGGTATCCAGGCAGCAATCAATGGGGGGAATGCCCCACTTTTTGAAAATTCAGCTGAAAACTGCATAAAGAATATATACATAAAACTAACCAGAAGACCAATACCTATGTGAACACCTATCCCTCCCTTTGATTTACGGGATGAAACTGACATACCTATTAAAGTCAGTATGAATGATGAAAAGGGAAATGAGTATCTTTTATGCTTCTCTATAAGTAGTTCATCAATATTCGGCTCACCCTGAGCCTTTTGAGTCTCTATATATCTGTTTAATTCTCTTAATCGCATTGCCTGAACATCATCCTTCCTTCTCCTGAATTCACCCGGATGCATATTTAAAAGAGTGTCAATAACTCTGCCTGAAGTAATAGACTCTTTATCACCATCAAAATTTCTTATATAATAATTTCTTATGATCCACTTGTTTTTTACTGAATCCCATCTGATGTCATCTGATAACAACTTTGATACTAATTTCCCATTATCATATTTTTCAATTGAAAACCTGCGACCATAATTATTACTTACGTTATAGTTTTCAAGATATATAAATATCCCTGGTTCTATTTGTTTATGTACATTTCTTCGTCTGTAAACCGGAGCATTACGGTAATAATTCTCTTCAAAAATCAGTCTTTTTTCATTTGCCCCGGGTATAATATAATTATTTAATACAAATGAAAATACTGTTATTACTACTGCACAGAAAAAATAAGGTATTAGTAATCTATTAAAACTCACTCCACTGCTAATAATAGCAATGATTTCTGTATTATACGCCATACGCGAAGTGAAGTAAATTACGGCAACAAACGTAAATAACGGACTGAAAAGTACAGCAAAGAAAGGGATAAAATTTAAGTAATAATCAAAGATAATTCCCTTTAAAGGAGCTTGATTTTCAAGGAAATCATCAATCTTTTCAGAAAAGTCAAAAACTACCGCAATTAAAACAATCAGCAGGATTGCAAAAAAGAAAGTCCCCAAAAATTTCCTGATTATATATAAATCAAAAGTTTTAAAACCTAATAGTCTCATAATCTTTTTGATAGCTTCTTAACAATCATATTTTTCCATTGTAAAAAATTACCTTCATAAATTTTTTTTCTTGCTTCTTCCATTATCCAAAGATAAAAACATAAATTATGAAGTGTTGCTATTTGAGCCCCTAAAATTTCCTGTGAAATTATCAAATGACGTAAATATGCCTTAGTATAATGAGTGTCCACAAATGATGTTCCGTTCTCATCCAATACAGAAAAGTCATTTTTCCATTTAAGGTTTTTAATATTTATTATTCCTTCATATGTGAAAAGCATACCGTTTCTGCCATTTCTTGTAGGAATAACGCAATCAAACATATCGACACCCATTGAAATTGATTCCAGTATATTAACAGGGGTCCCCACTCCCATTAAATATCTTAACCGGCTTTCCGGCAAAATATCTGTGACCACTTCAACCATCTCATACATTTTATCTACAGGTTCACCTACTGATAAGCCGCCAATAGCAAACCCATCCATATTTAAGGATGAAATTGTTTCTGTGGATTCAATTCTTAAGTCTTTATAAACACTTCCCTGCACAATTGGCAAATAACTTTGATTATATCCATATAGAGGCTCAGTATTTTCAAATTGCCTGATACCTCTTTTCAACCAGCGATGTGTAAGTTCCATAGATTGTCTGGCGCACTTATAATCGCAGGGATAAGGAGTACATTCATCTAATGCCATCATGATATCAGCACCCAGCTTTCTTTGAATATCAACAGTATTTTCAGGAGTAAAATCATGCTTTGAACCATCGATATGAGAGCAAAAAAAGGCCCCCTCTTCTTTCAATTTTCTGCTCTCGGCAAGAGAAAATATTTGATATCCTCCACTGTCAGTTAGTATTGGTTTATTCCAGTTCATAAATCTGTGTAATCCACCGCTTTTATATATAACATCTATACCTGGTCTCAAGAAAAGATGATAAGTATTTCCCAGAATTATCTGTGCCCTGACATCATTTTCTAACTCTCTTTGATGAACGGCTTTTACTGTTCCTGTAGTCGCCACCGGTATAAAAATAGGGGTGGATATTTCTCCGTGGTCCGTTAATATGCTCCCCACCCTGGCATTTGTATCCTTATCTTTTTTTAATACTTTAAATTTCATCAAACAATATAATATGTCACAAATATAGCTATTAATGCAAATAATTTCCCTGGCTATAATTAAAGCTATTATTTGCATTAAATGGAAATATTTAATAAATTAATATATAACATTATGACATATGTTAATAAAATAAAACCTGATATTTAGATTTTATAAATTTGATTTTTTATTATTGGGACATAGTATCTTGAATAAATTTGTGATGAATATATTAGAATTTATTGCTGTAAATCAGGACAATATAATAATTACAGTTTTTGTAATATGCCTGTTAGTTCAATTATATTATTATTTGGGTATATATAGCAGACTGTTATTTTACAAGGTAAAAACAGGTAAAAGAAAGACAGAACCTGTGTCAGTAATTATTTGTGCGAAAAATGAAGAACTTAATTTAGATAAATTTTTGCCATACGTACTAACCCAGGATTATCCTGATTATGAAGTTATTGTTGTAAATGATTGTTCTACTGACAATACTGATATGGTCATTGGAAAATATATAAAACAATATCCTCATCTGCGAACAACAACAATAACGGAAGATAAAAAGTTCTTCCACGGAAAAAAACTGGCTTTGACAATTGGAATCAAGGCAGCTAAAAATGAAATATTAGTATTCACGGATGCTGATTGCAAACCTGAAAGTAATCAATGGCTTAATAAAATTCAGAAGAATTTTACAAGGCAAATATCAATTGTTATAGGCTACGGCGGATTTTTCCACAAGTTTAGTTTACTGAATAACTATATCAGATATGATACATTAATTATTGCACTGCAATATTTGAGTTATAAACTCGCGGGTTTTCCGTATATGGGTGTTGGACGAAATTTAGCATACAGAAAATCTTTGTTCTTTGATAAGAAAGGATTTGCATCGCATTACCAATTATTATCAGGAGATGATGATTTGTTTGTAAATGAAAATGCTGATAAATCAAATACTGAAATTGAAATTTCAAAAGAGAGCCATACAAGGTCTGTACCTGCCGGCTCATTCAGACAATTGTTTAAACAGAAAAAGCGCCATTTTGTCACTGGAAAATATTATAAGAAAATCCACAAATTATTACTGGCCGGAGAGCAAATATCCAGGTTATTTTACTATGTTACTTTGGCTTTATTAATATCTAATAATATATTAATAGGGTTCGTTATTGGAGCTTTTATTTTTCGAATGATAATACAGCTGATTATTTTAAAAAAGACTATGATACGTTTGAACGAGAAGCATTTATTATTATCTTCGTTATTTTATGATATCTTTTCCCTGATCATGAATTTTGGATTATATGTTTCAACCAGATTTAGAAGAAGCCCCCGAAAATGGAAATAAATGAGAATCTTTCAGATAAGGCGAAGCGAGATTATATGTTAGTACAAAAAGCTACTGGTGGTGATCAGAAAGCCTATGCCGAATTGCTTGACAGATATCGTGATGCAATCTATTATATGCTTCTTAAAATGGTTAACAATGCAAGCGATGCCGAGGATCTTACTATTGAAGCATTTGGAAAGGCGTTTAAAAACCTGAACCAGTATGCTCCCAATTATGCATTTAGTACCTGGTTATTTAAAATAGCTACTAATAATTGTATCGACTTCATAAGGAAGAAAAAAGCAAACCATATTTCGCTTGACCACGATGACGAGGAACATGAAAGGGCAACACATGAAGTTCAGGCTCCTGTCCCGGATCCTGAAGAAACCCTCATAAACCAGCAAAAAGTGATACTTATGCGCAGTGTTGTTACCAAACTTAAGCCCCGTTACAGAAAATTAATCGAGCTGCGATACTTTAATGAATTCTCATATGAAGAAATAGCCGAAGAACTGGAACTTCCTATTGGAACTGTTAAGGCCCAATTATTCAGGGCAAGAGAACTTCTCTTTAATATTCTTAAAAACACTACAACAAAAATATAGCCCTTATAACATAATCAATTTTTTATATATCCCGGATATTGCAATAATATCTTTAAAAATATTTTTATAACTAATTTTAGTGTATCATATAATTAAATATTTTCCCGAATTAACCAGTGCTCAGAAAAGCAGATTTGAAAATCTTGGAGAGCTTTATAATTACTGGAATCAAAGAATAAATTTAATATCAAGAAAGGATATTAAATCATTATATCTTCATCATATTCTGCATTCTCTCTCAATTGCCAGGGTAATTCAATTCAGGCCCCGGACTAAGATTATTGATATAGGTACAGGTGGAGGATTTCCGGGAATACCGCTAAGTATTCTCTTCCCTGAAGCACAGTTTTATTTTATTGATTCAATAGGAAAAAAAATTAAAGTTGTCGATGCAATTATAACTGCATTGGGACTACAAAATTGTCATGCAAAAAAAATCAGGGCCGAAGATATTAATGATCAATACGATTTTGTTTTAGGCCGTGCTGTAACAAGTCTTTCTCAATTTGTAAAAATAATTTCTGATAAGGTAAGTAATAAATGCTTTAATTCACTTAATAATGGTGTATTATACCTGAAAGGAGGCAATATTACAGAAGAAATAGAATCCCTGCCATATAAAACTGAAATTTTTAATATTTCCGATTTTTTTAAAGAACCATTCTTTGAAACAAAGATAATAGTATATATTAATCTCATTAATAATTTAAAATAAGCTGATAAATACTATTATCACTCTGTTTAACAATAGTTCTATTTCCGGAACAGAATCCGACCTGATTTAATTATTAATGAAAGCTTTATACTTTATGGCATATTATTTGCATTTATATTTTTATGTAAAACAAAAAGGATTTGAAGCAAATGATAAGTCCTGAAAACCCGGAAAAAATGATACGCAAAGAATATAAGAATTCATATATAATCTATACCTTAAAAAGGGTAAAAAGAATAGATATTTTAAATTCAGATATAATTAAGGAAATAATTGAAAAGGATATATTAAGGACAGACAGCAAAAAGAAAATTAAACTTGTTATTAATTTGAGGGGAATAAAATTTATAGACTCACACGGATTCCGTGTTTTAGTTGAATTAATAGGAATTTCTAAAATATATAATAATCAATTATATTTTGCTAATATTTCTGATGAGGTAAGAGAATTAATTCAACTATTAGAACTGAAGAACATTTTTAGCAAAAGAGAAATTATTATACCTGATGATAAAATTGCTGCATAAGTTTTTTTTTCTGCAAAGCAACCTTTTACTCTGAAAATTCATCTTGGAATAAACTATTTTTGTTCTAAATTAAGTAATCATGAAAAGATGTATTTTTCCTTTTATATTTCCTGCAGTCTTCTTATTAACAAACTGCGAAAAAAATATATATAATGAAGTTGATCCCCGCTTTTATAATGATGCTATGCATGGAAGCATTGTGGGAAAAGTATTGCAGACTTCCAGTAGTGCACTTGTAATTGCCAGCCAGGTTAAACCTGTAGACTCGGTATTTATAGATCCGGCTGACGGCTCATTTGCTATAGATAATTTACCTATAGGCAACTATGATTTAACAATAAAAGCTGATAATTACAGGATCTATAAAAATTGCAATGTTATGGTTGAAGGTGCCGGAAACACTTATATTGGGGAGGTAGACTTATCAACTATACCCGACCTGGTAGCATCTCATTATCCCGAGGACAAAGATGAAATTGCCTTCAACAACATGTTTGCAAGACTTACTATATCCATGACCTTTACCCAGCCAATGGACCGTGAAAGCGTGGAAGAAGCCTTCTCAACCGATCCCCCGACCGAAGGAGTATTTTACTGGGGTCAATATTCATATGCCCCAAGCTGGAACTACTTCGAAGATAGCAGAGAGTATGCTACCGGTGGATTTGACCAGAGTGCAACTATTACGACTTACAGTAAAATTACATCATTCAGTTATAGAATAGCACAAAAAGACTGCTTTGTAGATACTACATATACTGTAATATTATCATCATCTGCACAGGATACCGCAGGCAATTACTTAAGATTTCCTTTAGAGTTTTCTTTTAGTACTGTACAATCATCAAGCACTATAAACGGGATTCAAACCTATCCTTATCACGGTGATATTTATGTTGATTTAATTTCAAACTCAGGCATAAGAATTACATTTCCCAGAAATATGGACCAGTCCTCAACAGAAAGTGCAATTACTATTACTCCGGATACAGATCCTATATTTATCTGGCCACAAAGCAACGAACTGACAATCTATACAGGTGGAGCTTTCAGGGCGGATGCAACATATGAGATAACTATTGACTCAACTGCAATGGATTTGGATGGAGTTAAAATGGGAGATATCTTTTCATTCTCGTTTTCCACAACCTCCGTAGGTCTTAGCTATACATACCCAAATAATGGAGAATTGTTCGTGTCACGTTCATCAGATATCAGGCTGACATTCAATACTTATATGGTAAAATCATCCGTACAATCAGCATTTAGTATTTCTCCCGGTGTTTCAGGCAGCCTGGACTGGTATTATGATTCAAAGACCGCCATGATATTCAGTTATAATGGACTGTTACAAGCAAATACCAAATATACAGTTACTATCGGAACGGAAGCAGAAGATATTTTTGGAATGCATATGAAAGAACCATATATATTTTCATTTATTACAAGACCTGATTAAGGTTATTGAAAAATATCAATTGTATTAATACTTCCCTCTAACGGACAGATCAGTTCGTTACTGAATCCGGTCACATGAGAATTTTACCGGATTAAATGGCAATAAAGTATATTCTCTACTGAATATTACTAGCATTTATTGTAATCTAAATTATATAAAACATTATTAAACATTAATAAATATTAATAAATATTAATATTTATTAATATATATTAGATAATAATAAAATAATTATTATATTTGCAATTTAATCCTAATTCTTATAACCATGAAAAATTCAAAAAGCATAAAAGAAGTATTTAAGGTATTTCAGAACCGCGAGGAATATTTTGAAAAACTTAATCAAAAACATTACTCAAGCAAATTAATTGTGAATCAGGCAATCGTGATAATCGGATTCACTTTTTTATACGGTATAGTTATGGGAAGCTATAATAGTGTTTTACAAGCATTTGTAACAGGAGTCAAAGTCCCGGTATTATTTACATTATCAATACTTATATGTTTTCCTGCTTTTTTTGTAATTCAATATATCCTGGGATCTAAGCTTGCATTCATTCAGATGACAGGTATAATTCTTTCAGGCTTTGTCTTTATTTCTTCAATTATGATTTCCTTCGCTCCAATAGTAGTTTTTTTCCTGATTACTGGCAATAATTATGAGTTTTTAAAGCTATTACATGTTGCTATTTTCATATTTTCGGGGTTTTTCGGAATCAAGACAATAATTGAAGCATTAAAATATTCATGTGAAGCCAAGAATGTATATCCGAAAATAGGCTTAAATATTTTTAAGTTTTGGGTCGTGATTCTGGCATTTGTTGGTATACAGCTAGCCTGGAATTTAAGGCCTTTTTTAGGTGATAAATTAAGACCTTTTGAGCTATTCAGAGAACGTGAAGGCAACTTTTATTTAGCAGTGATTCAATCATTTAAGCAACTATTTATAACAACTGTTGATACACCCGTAAAGACTAATGAAACTGATAACGATAATACAGAAAATTAAAATATACTGTCTTCAGTTGTTTAAATAGAAATCATTATTATGTGACAGATATTTAAATAAGAAACTCAATTAGCTATGATAAAAAATAATGATATAATGACTTTGGAAGAAGTAGCTGACTATTTAAGATTAAAACCTCAGACTATTTATACATGGGCTCAGGAAAAGAAGATTCCGGCAGCAAAATTGGGGAAAGAATGGCGATTCAGAAAATCTTTGATTGATAAATGGTTTAATCAGCATATAGATGATAAATTTAAGGAGTTTCTTGATGATAACAAATAATTCTGAAATATGGTAAGACAATTGTTAACTTAAAATCCCTATATATCAAGATTTGTAAGTCCTGCCTGTTTTGCCCACATAACAGCCTCTATATATTCCTTATTAGTCAGCCCCCTTGATATTTCAGGGTATTGGTCTGCTTTATACATTGGCCGGTACTGCGACATAAGATTTAAGTATGTGTCCTTAGGTAAATTTTCAGCAATCCATTCAATTACTTTTCTTGTTCCGCTGACTTCATTTGGCATCACCAGGTGTCGTATCATCAGCCCCCTGTACATAATACCGTTCTGTTCGGGTTTCGCTACTCCGACCTGCCTGTGCATTTCAATTAATGCGGCTTTGGTCACTTCAGGATATTCTTCAGCCTCAGATGAATATTTGATTGACATTTCACTATCAAAATATTTGAAGTCGGGTAAATAAATATCAACAACACCATCCAGGTACTCGAGTATTTCCAGACGCTCCCACCCGCAAGTGTTATAGACTAAGGGTAACCGCAGACCATTAGCTGCAGCTATATCCAAAGCCAGCAATATATGCGGCGCATAATGAGTAGGAGTTACCACATTAATATTATGACAACCTGTCTTTTGAAGATGGATCATCATTTCTGCCAGATCATCAATACTCTTTACACGGCCCATTCCTGCTATACTAATTTGCCAGTTAATACAAAATACACATCTTAAGCCGCAATTTGTAAAGAATACAGTTCCTGAGCCGCCCTTTCCGACAAGAGGTCTTTCTTCACCAAAATGAGGATGATAAGAAGAAATCTCAAGTTTAGATGAGGCATTACAAAATCCCTCTTTACCCTGAAGCCGGTTTTTGTTACATATCCTGGGACATAGCCTGCAACGTTGCATAATAGCCCACATCTTTTCACCACGTCGTTTCAGTTCCCCGTTTCTGTGCAACTTTAAATATGCAGGCTCAAATACGTTTAAATAATAATCTTTATTATCGTTATTTATTTCTTGTTCCCCTTTATTGCCATTATTTCTTTCAGATATTTTTAAATCAGGATTTGCAATCTTTCCTGCACACGCAGGCATAAAAAGAGACAATAAGGATGTACCGGCAGCCCTGACTATGGATCCTATAAAATATCTTCTTGATTTCAAATTCATAAATAAAGCATTATTATTCTAACATTTAATTTTATATTTAATCCGAATAAGATATAAATAAATTTATTCACTAATATATTGCTTAACAAACTTTTTAATTATAATATTGCTCTAGTAATCTATTATTGATAATAAATATAATCATGAGAATCTTAAACAAACTTGTTTTAATCTTCCTTGTGTTTGTTGTAATTAATCCTGCCGTAGCACAGTCTAAAAAAGCTGACAAAGCATATTCTACATATGAAGCAGGTGAATATTATGCTGCAATTGACCAGTTCAAGGATGCTTATCAAAAAACAGCAGATAAGAAAGAAAAACTCAACATCGCCTTTTATATAGCTGAATCTTATAGATTAACAAATAATCCCAAACAATCTGAGCTTTGGTATGGTAAAGTAATAGCTAAAAACTATGAAAATCCTATTGCCGTATTGCGTTATGCAGAAGCATTAAAAATGAATCAGGAATATGAGGAAGCAAAAGTTCAATTTCAGACATATAAGGAACTTGTTCCTGACGATCCCAAGTCTGCAAATGGAATACTTTCCTGTGATATAGCGCAGGAATGGATAGAGTTTCCTAACGGATATGTTGTGGAAGAAATGAGATTTCTTAATTCTAAAATGAGCGATTATAGTCCCTTTTATTCAAGAGATGATTATCAACAGCTTTTCTTCACATCATCCAGGGAGGAAACAACAGGACAGGCCGAACACGGGGGAACCGGACAGGGATTTTCTGATATTTTTGTATCCACAATGGACAGAAAGGGTAAGTGGAGTACTCCTCTTCCTCTTGAAGAACCCGTAAATACGGTGGCTGAAGAAGGCACTCCGGTTTTAAGCAGCGACTATAATACACTTTACTTTACAAGGTGTAATGTTAGTAAAAGAAAGGCGTTAGGTTGTGAAATATTTTCAGCTAAAAGAAATAATGAAAAATGGGAAAAAGTCCAGTCTCTGGCACTGGCCCCTGACAGTATAACAATTGCACATCCTGCTATTTCACAAGACGAACTGACATTATATTTTGTATCTGACATGAAAGGCAGTACTAAAAATTATGAAGGGAAAAACAGTAAAGACATATGGAGAGTAACAAGAACATCTGCGTCTGATGACTGGGGAGAACCAGAAAATTTGGGCCCTGACATTAATACTCCTGGGGATGAGGTATTCCCTTTTGTTCATGCAGATGGAACACTTTATTTCTCATCCGACGGACATATTGGTATGGGCGGACTAGACATTTTTAAAGCTACTAATAGTAATGCTGGTGGATGGGAAATTGAAAATATGCAATATCCAATAAATTCAGCGGCTGACGATTTTGGAATTGTATTTGAAGCTGAAAAGGAAAGTGGTTTTCTTAGTTCGTCTAGAAAAGGCAAAGGTGATGATGACATCTATTCGTTCATACTTCCACCCCTTAAATTCAGCATTACCGGAGTAGTTAAGGATGAAAAGACAGATGAACCCATATCAAATGCAACTATTAAATCTATCAGTAGCGACGGTATCACATTAGAATCAATATCAGGTAAGGACGGGGCTTTCAAATTTATGCTTAAAGGCGGGGTTGACTATGTATTTATAGCCTCAAAAGAAGATTATCTGAAGGGTAAAGAACGTGAAACTACTAAAGGACTAACTCAAAGTACTGAGTTTGAAACAGAAATCTACTTATCATCTATTGACAAACCAATTGAAATTGAAAATATTTTCTTTGAATTAGACAAAGCAGAATTGAGACCTGAATCAATAGTATCATTAGACCAGCTTGTAGAAACTCTTAATGATAATCCAAATATTACAATAGAGCTTGGCTCTCATACAGATGCAAGAGCAAGTGATGCATATAATCTTGATCTTTCAAGAAGAAGAGCTCAGTCTGTAGTAAATTACTTGATTAGCAAGAATATTGCCAGGGCTAGACTAATTGCCAAGGGTTATGGCGAATCTACTCCCAAAGTGGTTGATAAAAAGGACAATGAGGCATATCCTTTTCTTCCTGTAGGGACCAAATTAACAGAAGAATACATAAATAACCTTGAAGATGAAGATCAACAGGAAATGGCACATTTTCTTAATCGACGGACTGAATTTACGGTACTGCGGATAGACTATAAGTAAATAATAAGCCAGATGCTTGCGTTATAGTAAATCCAATTCATCATGTTTGAGAGAATCTTTCAGTTAGAGAAGAATGGGACAAATTTCAGGAAAGAACTCATTGCAGGTCTTACTACATTTATGACAATGGCCTATATTTTAACTGTTAATCCTCAAATCTTAAGCGATGCTAATATGGATGAAAAGGCGTTATTCACAGCAACGGCATTGTCAGCATGTATCGCAACACTTATTATGGCATTCTGGGCAAAGTTACCCTTTGCTCTTGCACCAGGTCTTGGACTCAATGCCTTTTTTGTTTATACGGTTGTCCTAAAAATGGGATATAGCTGGCAGACTGCATTAACAGCTGTTTTCATTGAAGGTATAATATTTATTTTACTTACCATGTTTAACCTGAGAGAAGCTATTATTAATTGTATACCTTTGAGTCTAAAGCACGCTATTTCAGCAGGTATTGGTCTGTTTATTGCGTTTATTGGTCTAACTTATGCAAAAATAATTGTTGGAGATCAGGCAACCCTGGTAACCTTAGGTGACATGTCCGAACCTTCTGTATGGATTGGTTTAATAGGTATCTTATTAATAAGCACCTTATTGATATTCAAAATTAAGGGAGCTATTATTATTGGAATTATAGTATCAGCAATAATCGGTATTCCTCTTGGAATTACAAATCCGCCAGATACTATCCCTTTTGGCCTGCCGCCTTCGCTTAAACCAATTCTCTTAAAATTTGAATTTAACCATCTGTTTTCATTTGATATGCTCATTGTCCTTTTTACTTTCCTTTTTATAGATATGTTTGATACAGTTGGCACATTGGTGGGAGTAAGTTCAAAAGCCAATATGCTGGACAAGGATGGTAATGTGCCAAGAGCCAAACAGGCTCTGTTTTCAGATGCTATTGGTACTACAATAGGGGCATGTCTTGGAACCAGTACTGTAACAACATATGTTGAAAGTGCAGCAGGTGTAGAAGTTGGGGGGAAAACCGGATTAACTTCCTTCTTTGTAGCTGTTATGTTTGCCCTTGCACTATTATTTTCTCCTGTATTTCTTAATATTCCCAGGGAAGCAACAGCACCTGCATTAGTAATGGTTGGATTATTTATGATGAGTCCTATTAAAAAAATAAATCTGGAAGATTATGCTGAAGCTATACCTGTTTTTCTGACTGTTATTATAATGCCACTAACAATGAGCATCTCTGAGGGAATAGTATTCGGAATGTTAAGTTATGTTCTTCTAAAGGTTTTAACAGGAAAATGGAAGGAAGTTTCCCTGATAATGTATATTTTAAGTGTGTTCTTTGTTTTAAAGTTCTTTATTTGATTTCCTCAGAACATATACTCATTGTTATTTGTTAATAAAGGTTATTCAGTACTATTTAATTTTATCTATAATTCTTAAAAATTTTATCAACCAATAAAAACCATCCTGTAATGAAACATGATTTATTAGTTATCGGCAGCGGACCAGGAGGATATGTCGCTGCAATTCGGGCTTCTCAGCTGGGAATAAAAACCGGTATTATTGAAAAAGCCGAGCTTGGAGGAGTCTGTCTTAATTGGGGTTGTATTCCAACTAAATCATTGCTTAAAAGTGCGCAGGTCTATGAATATTTTAAGCACGGAGAAGATTATGGTATATCCAAAACAGGAACCATAAAACCGGATTTTTCAAAAATGATAGAAAGAAGCCGAAAAGTTGCTGAAAGTATGAGTAATGGAGTACAATTTCTGCTAAAGAAAAATAAGATTGGCCATATTCCGGGACATGGAAAATTAATTAATAACAAGACTATTGAGGTAACTGATAAAAACGGGAAAAAAGAAAATATTTCAGCAGACAATATCATCCTGGCAACAGGTGCCAGATCAAAGGAATTACCCAATTTAAAGCAAGACGGAAATAAAATTATTGGTTACCGGGAAGCGTTGTCATTAAAAAAGCAGCCAGAATCGATGCTGGTTATCGGCTCAGGAGCAATTGGGAGTGAATTTGCACACTTTTATAATGCTATTGGCACAAAAGTAATACTGGTTGAGTTATTACCAAATGTTGTCCCTCTTGAAGATGAAGATGTATCCAAACAACTGGAGAGATCTTTTAAAAAAGCAGGAATAACCGTTTTTACTAACTCATCAGTAGAATCGGTTAATACTTCAGGCAATAAGTGTAAAGTGAAAATTAATACTGGCAAGAGTGTTGAAACATATGAAACAGAAATTGTGCTTTCTGCAGTAGGAATTACTCCAAATCTGGAAAATATTGGAATTGAATCTTTAGGTATACAAATAGAGAATGGGAAATTAAAAGTCGATGATTTTTACAGAACTAACATAAATGGCATATATGCAATTGGAGATATAGTGCATGGGCCCGCATTAGCCCATGTAGCTTCATCCGAAGGAATTGTATGTGTTGAAAAAATAGCAGGGAAAGATCCTGAACCAGTTGACTACAATAATGTACCTGCGTGCACATATACCATTCCTGAAATTGCTTCCGTCGGTTACAATGAAAAGGCAGCAAAAGAAGCAGGATATGATATAAAAATTGGTAAGTTTCCTTATTCAGCATCGGGCAAAGCAAATGCTACCGGACATAAAGACGGTTTCATAAAACTGATTTTTGATTCAAAATATGGAGAATTACTTGGCGGACATATGATAGGTGATAATGTAACAGAAATGATAGCAGAAATTGTTGTGGCAAGAAAACTTGAAACAACAGGCAATGAAATTATTAAATCAATACATCCACACCCCACTATGTCAGAAGCTATTATGGAAGCTGCTGCTGCTGCTTATAACGAGGTAATACATTTGTAAAATTGAGTTACCTGTTTTAACGGATGTATGTAAGTAGTTATTTTATTCTTTGACTGACAGAAAATAATACTCTCAGAAAGATCCAAATTTAATATTCAAGTTAAAAGTAAAGTCAGACAAATCCCCGGATGAAACCCTGTCCATGTCGCCCCTGAAAGCGAATCTGTAACCAATACCTAATCCCATCCTTAAAAACCTTGTAAAAGTCACTTCAAGGTTAATCCCTGGTTCATAAATAATAAATACTCCCCCTTCAACCATTTTCTCATCAGCAATCATATTAATGGTTGTATCTGGTGAAAATAATACAACTCCTGCACCACCCACCAACATTGGAAAAGATAACTGTACAGGTGAGCTGGTGCGAATAATATAATCAATATTAAAACCACCGTATAGCATCACCGTATTTAACAGATCTTTATCACCCTGATCATAATAGTATTTAAATACTGTTTCAGTTACAAATCCTCCTCCTGACAGTCCGATTGCAATTTTGTCATTAAATAATACACCTCCTTTGAATCCTGTGTATAACTGATATCCTTTAATCATCCTGGAAAGTTTAAGTTCCGGTCCTAAAAAAAAGCTCTGTTTCACATTTGATTTTCTACCAAAAATGTAATTAGCATCATACTGTGCAAATGATGATTGAATACATAAGGGAATAATAAAAATAAAAAACAACTTGTTCATAATTTATGAATTTTAAATCTTACATAATTTTCTACTCAGAATTAAAAAGTAAAACGAGAATATAATAAATATCAAGCATCAGTAAAACTTACAAAATTTATTATAATTTTAAGATATACAGAAGCAAATTTAATGAAGATAACTACATTTTGCGAGTTTATTTGATTAGTAATACACTATAAATGACAAATAAAAGTGTAGACCGGATAAATATTTATTTGTATTTATGAATAGGACTGTGAAAAAAAAGAACCATATAAACTCTAAAATGGTTCTTTAAGAGAGTAATTAATATCAGATTTATGATGGAATTCTTTAATATGAGAACTGGTATTTCTTTTTAAGTTCGTTTTGATAATCAATAATTTTCTGCTCTAATTCTTCAATCTCATTCTTCAGCTTAGTTACATCATTACCTTCTGACTCTAATTCACGAATAAAACGTCGGTTAAGGATAATCTTTTTCTGGCACTCATAAATACTTGATATTAAGTTTTTTATATTATATTTCACATCAAGCATTGTCATAAATTTAGAATTAAGTGTTTAATTTATAATCAAAGATATTAAACTAGTTCAATTACGTCAAATTAATATAAGTGATCTTAGTTACCTAATATTGGTGACCTAAATCATCAATATTTATTTCCTTGTATTTCAAAAAGTTATACATTAATCTGTAAGATACTTTAAACTTTTTTTTTCAACAATCTGATTCAAAATATTTGCTACCTGTTAATTATTTTTGTTTACTTTTTTCAAATCAATTATTAAGGTAAATTTTAATTATAATAACAGTAAAAAAGAGATTTTGTTTTATCAATTATAAAATTTATTTACATCAGCATAATAACTTTTATACATTATAAGTAAGTTCAATAAAATATTGTCTTGAAATAAACCCTATATTTGAGGCGTTATTTTATTTATTATGAATTATTACTAAGGATTGAAGACAAATTTTATATGCGGTATTTCTATATTCTTATATTATACCTGTTATTTTCAACCCTGGCCTTTCCAAGCAATAAAACTACCTCTGATACCATAAATATCTACGATCAGCAGCAGATTATTTCTGTCTATGACTCATCTGAATTTCAGGCAGACACATTATCAATAAAAGAAAGTTTTACCAACATCTTATTTCAACTGCAATCCCTGGTTGCCGAGCAGGAATATATAATAAAATTTTACCGGAAAGCAGTTATTGGACTGATAATTATTGCAGGCTTTTTGGTCATTGTGATAATAATCATTATTAAAAGGAGATTTTATTTCCCGCATTTTCCTTTTTATAAGCAAAAAAGAGGTTATCAATCAGGTTTGGTCTGTCTGCAAATGATTTCTAAATATTATGGAAAAAAAATTTCATATAAAAGAATCAGGAAGGCTTCTAAAATATCAGGGACATTAAATATACTTTCAGTAAATGATATTATAAATACGGCAGAAAATATAGGTTTGCGGATAAAGTTAATAAATACAGATATTAATAAGCTAATATCAGGTGTTTACCTGCCATTAATTTTATATCTGCCAAATCATATGGCTATATTACATAAAATCACAAATGAATTCGTTTATATAGCTGATCCGTTTTACGGATTTTTAAAACTTAAAATATATTACTTCTTGTCTACGTGGTATGCAGCCAACAAAAATCAAAGTGGTATTGCATTGATGATTAAACCTTCCGGAAATTTTAAAGGCAAGGCCAGACTGATAATTAAAACACAGTCGCTTGATTTTTCTGAAATGAAACAACTTGAAAAAACATATTGGAAAGATATTAAGTGTGAAATTTGATTTGTAATCTAAGAAAATTTGAATCAATTTATTAGGAGATGAGAGAAATAGTATTTTTAAATGGAGAATTCATTGATAAAGAGAAAGCATATATTTCACCTGATGACAGGGGATTTTATTTTGCTGATGGTGTATATGAAGTAATTCGTTGTTTTAAGGGTAATTTCTTTTGCTTCGAAGAACATATGGAACGTCTCAAAAGAAGTCTATCTGAAATAAAAATAAATTTTAAAGGTATAGACACATTATATTCTATTTGTAAAAATCTTATATCTCAAAATAATTTGGAAGGGCAGTACTCGGATATTTATCTGCAAATAACAAGGGGAGTACACAGAAGGATGCATAGTTTCCCTGTTGAGAATGTATCACCTACAGTTTATATTTATGCTTACGAGAGAAAACCCTCTGTAAACGATTTGAAAAGAGGTGTTAAAGCTATTACAAGACCTGATATTCGCTGGTTACGTTGTGATATAAAGTCTGTATCACTATTGCCAAATACTTTATTGTTCCAGGAAGCAAATGAGGAAAACGCCAGAGAATGTATTTTAATAAGGAATGGGGTAGTAACAGAGGCATCTCATTCAAATGTTCTGGGTGTAAAAACAAATGTTGTTTTCACCCATCCTGATTGCAATTTAATCCTGCCTGGAATAACAAAAAAGGTGGTATTTAATATCTGTAAAGATCTGGGAATATATATTAAGGAATCCTCTATAAGAGAAGTGGATATATATGAGCTTGATGAACTTTTTATTATTGGCACTGGTAATGACATTACACCTGTCGTTCGATTAAATAATAAAGTAATTAATAATGGCTTTCCGGGTACGGTTACACGTCAAATTCAGCGGGAATACTTCAGAATTACATATAAAAAGCTTGGAGGTGAAACAAATCTCTGGTTTTAATAATAATTAAAATATAGAAAACTCTTTAAGAAAAATTTTGTTAAAAGATATAGGTTATGAATATAAAAAATATTAATTGCATTGTAAATAAATAATCAGTATGAGGAATAATAATTTAAAGGCTACTAATCTATTATTAATAATATTTATAAGCATTTCGAATATTCATCTTTTCTATGGACAGGATCCCGTGATGACGATTATCTCAGATGAGCTTAACAGGGAATTTACCAGACTTGGTGAAGAAAATTATCCACCATATTATTTAAGTTACAGGGTTGATGAAATATCTAGTACAGCAATTGAATCTACCTTTGGAAGTCTGACCCAGTCAGATGACTACAAGGGTAGAATTTTAACTACTACCCTAAAGGTTGGTAGTTACGAGCTTGACAATACCCATGAGCTGAAGAATGGATTTAATGCAAATAATACAAGTCATAGCTTTGGCACGGTATTTCCTGTTGAAAACAATGAAAATGCATTGAAACAGGCAATATGGCGCGTAACGGACAGGGCTTATAAAAATGCAGTTAGTTCCTATACGATAATTGAGAATGAACTTAAAAATGATACTTCAAAATATACAGGTGATTTCTCAAAAGAACCTCCTGTGTCCTACTATGAACCACCACCTGATGATAGTGAAAACCAATTGAATAAAACAGAATGGGAAAATAAAATTAAAAAATTTTCCAGGCCGTTTCTCGAGGAGCAGGCAATTATTGTTGGTAAAGCATTAATAACTTATGTTACTGAAAGAAAATATTTTATTTCAAGTGAGGGAAGTAAAGTTGCTCAAAATAAGACTTACACCAGATTACAAATATTTGGTAAAATAAAAGCTGATGATGGCAGTTTACTGCCACTTTACAAATCATATTATGCATTCAGGCCATCTGACTTACCGGAAGATGAAAAAATCATGGAAGATATAAAACAGATGGTTAATAAACTCAGGAAACTAAAAAACGCATCTATTGCCCAGCCCTATACTGGTCCGGCAATATTATCACCGGAAGCTGCAGGAGTATTTTTCCATGAAATATTCGGACACAGGGTTGAAGGTCACAGACTGAAAAGCGAAACAGACAGCCATACTTTTAAAAACAAGGTGGGTGAAAAGGTCCTTCCGGAATATATAAATATTGTTTTTGATCCAACTATGGTTTCATTTAACGGTCAGGATCTCTTTGGCAAATATGTTTATGACGATGAGGGAGTAAAAGCTTCGAAAGTTGAAGTTGTAAGTAAAGGAATCCTGAGTAATTTTCTTATGTCCCGGACTCCTTTTAAAAATAATATGAACTCAAACGGACATGGAAGAGCCCAGGCAGGGATGCATCCTGTTTCCAGGCAGTCTAATTTAATAGTTGAGACTTCTAATCCCATATCAGATAAAGAATTACGTAAATTACTAATTAAGGAATGCAAAAAACAAAAAAAAGAATATGGTTATCTCTTTAAAGAAGTTATTGGAGGTTTTACATTAACAAATGTATATACTCCAAATGTTTTTAATATTATTCCTACTGAAGTTTATCGTATATATATAGATGGCAGGGCCGATGAACTGGTTCGTGGTGTGGAACTGATAGGCACTCCTCTTTTAATGTTCTCTGAGATCATAGCCGCCGGTGATTCACCGCAGGTTTTTACCGGTTTCTGTGGTGCTGAATCAGGAAATATACCTGTAACAGCTATTTCACCATCATTATTCGTAAAAAAAATCGAAACGCAAAGGAAGCACGAAGACCAGGGAGCACTACCTATTCTACCGCGACCAGAACTCCCTAAAAAAAATAGCAGGTATTAAAATTTAAACCTGAAATATTTGAGAAGAAAAAATATATGAAAAAATTAAAATTAACAATCACAATCTTAACAGTTATTTCGTCACTTAGTCTTTTTGCACAAAATGACTTTCCAGCTGACAGTACAGAAAATGTAATAATGTTAGCAATGCGTGACGAATTGCAAAAAAATATGGAAAATCTTGAATATAAAGATTATAACAAACCTTTTTTTATAAGTTATGCCATAGCAGATGCACACACTTTATCAATTAATGCAACCCTTGGATCCCTGGTAACATCAAATATGACACATCTCAGGGATTGGATTATACGCGTTATGATTGGCGATTATCAGATGACTGACGAGAACTTCGAGGATATTATGGACAGCAGTCCGGATAACCCTCAGTATCATCAACTTCCCCTGGATAATGACTATTATGGTATCCGACGTTGTTTATGGGAAGCAACAGACAGGGTTTTTAAATCTGCCTCACAAACCTACAAAAACAAAATTACGGCCATGAGGGAAAAAAACATAGCACCTGAAGATTTACCTATTGCTGATTTCAGCCATGCCCCTGTGGTGAAACAAAATATTCCCTGTGTAAAATTTGATTTTAATAAAGATAAATACGAAAATGTTGCCAGAGAATTATCATCAATATTTAATAATTACCCGGAAATATTTTATTCAGATGTCACAATAATAATGTATTACGCAGATATTTACTTTATCAACAGCGAAGGAACTGAGGTAATTTTACCATTATCTGTTTGTTCAATTGTTGTAAGTGCACAAACCGTAGCAGATGATAGTGAAGTAATTAATAATCAGGTTATATATTACTTTTTAAAGCCGGACGAATATCCTGATTTGGAAGTATTAAAAAAGGATGCCGAAAATATGGTAAATAATTTAATTGCGTTAAGAACGGCAGATGTATTTGAAGATAGTTATTCCGGCCCCATATTAATAACTGATCAGGCAGTGGCTCAGCTCCTTGCGTATAATCTGTTTACCGGTACCAACAGTTTAATTGCTTACCGTGAACCTTTGTATGCTAATCCTCAGATGGCTATGTATTATGGTCAGCAAAGTTTTTCTACTGAATCAAAAATTGATAAAAAAATAATTTCCAGCTATCTTTCAGTTACAGCCCGGTCCAAATTAAACAAGTACAAGGGCACAAACCTGCTGGGAAGTTTTCCTGTAGACGCTGAAGGAGTTATTCCACCTGACAATTTGGTACTAATTGAAAATGGCATCCTGAAAACCCTCCTTAATGATCGAACTCCTACAAAAAGAATAAAGGAATCAAACGGACATAACAGGTTTGCAATAATGAACAGAGGATTCACAAAGCAGATTGGTCCCGGGGTTATCTTTTTCTCATGCCCGGAAGGAAAATCAAAAGAAGAGTTAAAAAATGAATTAATTGAAAAAGCCAAAGAAGAAGGATTAGACTATGCAATTATTATTAAACCGGTTTCCCTGGAAACAAATTATCGTCCTGTCAATATATATAAAGTGTCATTAGAAACCGGCAGTGAAAAACTTATACGATCAGTTAATTTAGAAAACATGGGTGACAATAGTCTTAAACACATATTAAGACTTTCAAATGATGAAATAGTTTATAACACAATCTTTCCCGAGGGTATGAGCAGTAATATATTTAACTCCTTTGCATCAGGTCTGAATATAATAAATGGACTTCCTGCTACCTTTATTGCTCCCGATGCTATTCTGCTTGAAGAAATTGAGATAGAAGGTATAATTAAACCACTCTCGGGAAACCTGCCAATAGTTGATAATCCTGTAGAAAAATAGAAAACAACAGGTTATTTTTGGTTATAATAAAAAAACATTACTTTTGCAGGTCGAAGAAATTGGTTAATTGCATTAAAATCAAAATTTGATGAAAAGGACATTCCAGCCCTCAAACAGGAAACGTAAGAATAAGCACGGATTTCGTGAAAGAATATCGACTGCCAGCGGGCGCAAGATACTTGCAAGAAGAAGAGCTAAAGCAAGAAAGAGACTAACAGTTAGTGATGAAATAAGAAAAAAATAAATTCTTTTAATTAAAAAAAAATGGAAGGTCGGTTACCTTCCTTTTTTTTTCTGATCTTATTGCTATAATAATCTGACTATGGCTTTGACAAAGGAGATATTAGCCCTTCTTATCCCCAATGATGAAGATGTAATTAATTATACTCACAGGACTGATAATAAGGATGTTGCCAGAAAAATTATTGAAACCGGACTCAAATTCACAGAATCTTTTTATAAAACAACAGATATCGTAATTAACAATACGGTCAATTTAAATTATGTGAGTATATTAAGGAAGGCCTACGGAAAATATGTAGTGGTAATAAGCTTTGCAAAAGAAGTAATAAAGCATTATGAATCAGCCGTGTTCATTACTAATATTGACAGAATAAAAAGCACACTGAATTAACTTGTAAATAATAATTCCCTGTACTTTGGTAAAGGCCATATTTCATCATCCACAACTATTTCAAGGTGGTCAATATGATACCTTATATCTTCAAGATAATTAAAAATAGTAGTGGAATACTCTGCTGCTTTATCTCTTTCATTTTCTATTTTATTTGCGGCCTTTCTGGCTTCTGTCATTTCACTGACTTTTACTTTAATGTTGTCGATGTGGTATGATATGGCTTTAATCAATTCTATTCTTTCACCGCCAAGTTCTTCATATTCCTTTTCATTGTATAATTTCCTCAATCCATTAACATTTTCAAGTAATGAGGTCTGGTATTTAATGGCTGTAGGAATGATATGATTAAGGGCTAAATCAGCAAGAACTCTGGACTCTATCTGGACTTTCTTAGTGTATGTATCCAGTCTCACATTAGTTCTTGCTTCAATTTCCCTGCCTGTCAATATGCCCAAATCTGCGAATAACTTTACACTTTGTTCAGTATTATAAACGTCCAGAGCTTCCGGAACATTGGTAATATTACTCAATCCCCTTCTCTTTGCTTCTTCTTTCCACTCTTCACTATAACTATTACCTTCAAACCTTCTTGCTTTTGAATCAATAATATACTGTCTCAGTGTCTGGAATATTGCTTCATCCTTTTTAACTCTCTTTTTTATTAATTGATCAACATTCTTTTTAAATTCTATTAGTTGCTCTGCAACAGCTGCGTTTAATACAGTCATTGCAGATGCACAATTAGCCGAAGCGCCTACTGCCCTGAATTCAAATTTTTCCCCTGTAAATGCAAATGGGGAGGTCCTGTTTCTGTCAGTATTATCCAAAAGAATTCGTGGCACTTTAATAACATTTAATTTTAACTCGGTTTTTTCACCTGGAGTCATCTTCTTATTAGTAACCTTCTTTTCAATAAGTTCAAGCATTTCGGTCATCTGGCTACCTATAAAAACTGATATAATTGCAGGTGGAGCTTCATTTGCGCCTAATCTGTATGCATTACCGGCAGAGGCTACGCTCGCTACCAGCAAGTCTGCATGCTTATGAACTGCTTTTATTATATTTACCAGGAATGTAATAAACTGCAAATTTGTCCTCGGGTTTTTACCTGGTGCCAGAAGATTAATCCCTGTATTTGTAGCAAGTGACCAGTTATTATGCTTCCCTGAACCGTTAATATCCTTATAAGGTTTCTCATGATGCAGAACCCTGAAATTATGATGGCGTGCAATCCTCTTCATTAAATCCATTAATATTGTGTTATGATCAACAGCAAGATTACACTCTGTAAATATGGGAGCACATTCAAACTGGCTTGGGGCGACCTCATTATGCTTGGTTTTTAATGGGATACCCAGTTTGTAAGCTTCGAACTCCAGTTCGCGCATAAAAGCCCCCACTCTTTCCGGGATTGAACTGAAATAATGATCATCCAGCTGCTGGTCTTTAGCTGAAGCATGGCCCATTAGTGTCTTTTCTGTTAATACAAGGTCAGGGCGGGCATAATACAATGCTTCATCAATTAAAAAGTATTCCTGCTCCCAGCCCATGGTTGCGATAACTTTTGTTACGTCTTTATCAAAGTACTGACAAACTTTTACTGCAGCCTTATCCAAGGCATTTAAGGCATTTATCAAAGGCGTTTTATGATCAAGTGCTTCCCCTGTATAAGAGACAAATATCGTAGGTATACTTAGAGTATTACCCACAATGAAGGCCGGAGATGATGGATCCCATGCTGTA
>Ga0315545_1000785_pt1 | contig 32918 bp, 31 predicted proteins | sample SalMarSW160210MG_FD_203096 | JGI IMG/M metagenome (GOLD analysis project Ga0315545, IMG submission 203096) | Salt marsh sediment microbial communities from the Plum Island Ecosystem LTER, Massachusetts, United States - Salt Marsh Sediment SW1602-10 ...
TCTTCTTCGGTGAGTTGGCAATACTTTCTCATAAGCGCTCCTTCTAGCGTTTTTTAGGTTAGCGAGTAAGTGTAACAACTCACCACCTTTTTCGCTACTTGTTGCACTTATGAGTTGAATCCGCCTTGATTATTAAGGCTCAATTTCTTAAAATCCGATATTACAAAGATAGCGAAAAACAGTCAATAGGAAACCAAAAATGGATATAGCCGAAATAGCCAAAGCAGCCAAGTCAGCCTCAATTCAATTGGCTGTGGTCAAAACTGAGCTGAAGAATAAGGCGTTAGCAGAGATTGCCAAGGCCTTGAAACAAAGCACCGCTGAGATTATCGCAGCCAACAAAAAGGACCTGGCCGACGCTGAGAAGAATAATCTGGCTGCACCGTTACTGAAACGCCTAAAGTTCGATGAATACAAGATAGCAGATGTGTGCGCCGGCATCGACAGCCTTGTCAAGCTCGACGATCCTGTCGGCAGGATAGTTAGTGCCACCGAGCTCGATACCGGCCTTGAGCTTTACAAAGTCACCTGTCCAATTGGCGTCATCGGCGTTGTCTTCGAGTCTCGTCCTGATGCACTCGTGCAGATATCCACGCTCTGCTTAAAGAGCGGCAACGCAGTCCTTCTCAAAGGCGGCTCCGAAGCCTCCAACACAAACCGCATTTTGGTCGATATTATTGCCCGGACCACCGAAAAAGCAGGTCTTCCTAAAGGCTGGATTCAACTGCTTCAAACCCGCCAGGATGTTGCAGAGATGCTCGCCCAGGATAAATACATAGACTTGATTATCCCCCGCGGCTCAAATGAATTCGTCCGTTACATCATGGACAACACCAACATCCCTGTCCTCGGCCACGCCGACGGTATCTGCCACGTTTACGTCGATAACGAAGCCGACCTCGATATGGCTGTCAACATCACCTTCGATTCAAAATGCCAATACGTCGCGGTTTGCTGCGCTGCTGAGACTTTGTTAGTAGATAGTAAAATTGCACAAGCATTCTTACCTAAAGTAAAAACTGCACTTGACCAAAAGAATGTTGAGCTACGTGGCTGTCCGAAAACAGCAGCGATAATCGACGTAAAGCCTGCGACTGAAAAAGACTGGTCAACAGAATATCTCGACTATATCTTGTCGATAAAGGTCGTGGATGGATTGGATGAAGCGATAGAACACATTAACTACTACGGCTCTGCTCACACCGATGCCATCGTCACCAACAGCAAAGAAAAAGCCGAGAAGTTTATGGACTTGGTCGATTCAGCTAACGTATTCTGGAATTGCAGCACGCGATTCGCCGATGGTTTTCGCTACGGCCTCGGAGCCGAAGTCGGCATAAGCACAAATAAAATCCACGCTCGCGGCCCGGTTGGCCTGGAAGGACTTGTAATTTACAAATGGAAACTTTTTGGCATCGGCCAAATCGTCGCCGACTATACCGGAAAAAACGCAAAAAAAAAGTTCACACATAGGAAGTTGTAAATCGTAGGGTGGTGGCTTGCCACACAAAAAAAAGGTAAGTGTTTTTCATAATAAAAACATCAACTTATTATACACCATTTATCAACGACTGCCAGTTAACATAGGGGCCAACTGTCTCGATAAGAGAACTGTCTATAAAGCGATTCTTGAACCGAGGGCGGACAGAATCCAAATATTTCATTATCAGATTAAATATTTCGGCGTTTGAGCTTTGAGGAGGTATATCAACTGGTCTTCCGAATCCTAATCCTGCGTTTTTGCAGATTAAAATTTTGTGTCGTGGTTTCCTGACTACCCTCTTTACATCGACGTACCATAATTCACCTTGAACTTGATAGCCATCAAGATAAAGCCGAATATATCCGATAATATCATTGAATTGCCAAGGTCCTCCGTACTGCTTTTGAAGAGAATCTATGTAACGAGTCTTTGATTGAGGATTCTCTCTGTGAAAAGCTACTACTTCGGAGCGAATCGGCTCTGGGTAATCATAGTAGTCATAAAGACACTCATCAATGTACGACTTTTGATCTTCATTATAGCTCGCTTTTGCAGTCCTATATATAGGGACATCGAAGATAAATTTTTCACTCATATCTGATTCCGATAATTCCGTTAATCCATTTGCGTTACTTTATTGATCATGTAGGTTTGGATCGTTCCACATTAGGCGCATGGGCAAACAAGTTACCCATCCTATCGTCTAATTCGTTTTAATCTTCCATTGGCTGAGATTCATCTATTTCTGGGAGGATATACTTTCTGTATTTTTCCAGGTTTTCAGGTGAACAATTATCAAGGACGTTTGGCCAGGAGATAAAAAAATCATTATCCAGCAAAGATATTGAGATTATCACAATTTCTATGGCTGAGTACCGATTACCCATGAGCTGACTGCGCGGATTTTTAGCTTCCAAAAACTCGGCAGCCTTCTTTGTACATTCAAGAGTCTTGTGAACATCGCCAATTGTACTGAAACCGCCGCTACGTAACTCGTCGACGAGTTCACTTAGTCGATAAGGAAAATCATCAAATGAACGGCTAGGATACCGATTCCTCAAATATTCTGAAAGCGATTTATGAGTGATATCGAGACTAGTTGTATTCTGTGAGCTTGACATTTTTCACCTCTCTTTAATCTGCATTTGCAAATAAGTTACGTATCCAATCAGCTTTTTCGTACGTATAGTTTTAATCTTAACGGTTTCATTTTCTCGCTTCTCTGGTCTATTATATTATAGCATAAAATTCAATTTTGTTCAACCCCTATTCAATCCCGCAGAGTAGAGTGGGGCTTGCCCCACCATTAATGCAATTTGAATCTACCTTCTTAATTGTTCACCCTGAGTCATGTTCTAATATGAAAGCCACTCTATTACGAACAGCAAGAGGGCAAATATAAAAGCGACTGCAACACCTATCCAGAGGATCGCTGCCGCTTGTGAAATGGCAGGCTCAGCTTTTTCTATTTCACACAACAAGGAAGCTCCGGTTTCTTTAGCGTCTTTGATTGTCTTATCCCGTCTTTGTTCGCGCTTGTCAAGTAGTTCCTGTATCTGCTTTCGCACAATGGGATCTTTCGTTCGAGCGATCTCTTCTTCCAATTTTCTTCGGCTTGTCATAAAAGTACTCCGATTGATTTCTGCCTAAAAGAATCTTGATAAAAATTTTAAAAACTTCTCGCTAATATTATTTCAGCTATTTTTTAGTGGGAAATAAGGAGATAAAAACATAAAAATTCGTCATTTATACAAGTTTTTTAGATGATTAACGGATTGTGGCTTGGCCATCCAAAAGGGGAGTGAATAAGAGAATTGAAGAAAAAACTGGATTCCTGTTTCCACAGGAATGACAAGTCGAGGCTGTTGCGCGAGGCGCAATAAAAACCACAAACAACGAACGATGAATTTATCCCTTAGGGACGATGAATTACGGCTCTTTTTTCAAATGTTTTGCAAAGAACTCCTTCGTCAGTTTTGGCACATTCGGATCTTTGAATCCGCCGTGGCCTGCTCCTTTAACAGTGTAAAATAATACCGGCACACCAGCTTTTTCCAGCGCAGCTTCAAGCAACTCGCTCTGATGATGCGGCACAAGCGGGTCCATGTCACCGTGAATGATAAGAAACGGCGCATCGTCTTCGGTCACATAAGTAATCGGATTGGCCTTGGCTACCTTCTCCTTGTTGTCCTGAATATACCCGCCAATCAACTGAGACTCCGGCGAGTCGGGCGTGTTATGAACCTGGCCATCAGGAGGACGATGCTCGTCCAGTTGGAGGAAGTCTGTCGGACCAAAGTAATCAGCCACTGCCTGTACCCTGCTGGATACTGTAAGATATTCTCCTACATCGAACTCTTTTACATCGCCTGTTGTGCCGAGCATTGCAACTAAGTGTCCCCCTGCTGATGGTCCCCATGCGCCGAAGCAGTTCGGGTCCAGGTTGTACTTTTTTGCATTTGTGCGCAGCCAGCGAACGGCGGCCTTACAATCTTGAATCTGGGCGGGAAATATGGCGTGCTGACTCAAGCGATAGTTAATGCTCGCCACCGCGTAGCCATCAGTAAGATAGTCCAGCGGAACCCCGTCGGTCTTATTGCCTGCAAGCCAGGCGCCGCCGTGAACCCAGATGATGAGCGGCAGTTTCTTTTCTGCTTTCGGCAGATACAGGTCGAGCTTCTGTCGCTCGTGCCCATCGGTAACGTAAGGCAGATTGTGATAAACGATTGTCCCTTCAGGTACTCGGAGACGCGCAGATCGACCTGGTTGTTTTGCTATGCCAATAGACAAAATACTAACGAGCATAAGCCAGAAGAAGAATGTTTGTAACTTCACTGCTATTGCACCTCCTATCTTGCCTCACTCTAACCTATTTAATAGCATACTCCCCACGACGGAAATTACAACATAAGCTGGTTGGCTTGTCAAACGATTCCATTCGTTGTAGATACTGTAATGCCGTAAAAAACCGGCAAAAACCATTGACTATTGCAGAAAATAAGACAATGACTTAATATGTTGTAGTGAATGGTAACTGGTGATTGGTGAATAGTGAATAAGTCTCTGTTGGTTTACAATATAAGAGATGCAAAGTTATGCGTGATTTTAGTAAGACAAAACGAATTGTAATAAAAATCGGCACGAATATCCTGACAAAGAACGATAGCGTGGACGCTGCATACGTCCGTCGAGTTGTCGGCCAGATAAGTTCTCTACTGGAAACCGGCAGGCAGGTCGTCATAATCACCTCCGGTGCCATCGGCATGGGAGCAGGCCAGTTGAAACTAACTGAAAAAGTGCAGGATATAAAGATGCGGCAGGCCTGTGCCGCAATCGGCCAGCCGCTCCTGATGGCTGAGTACAGAAAATCTTTTGCACGTCACGGCGTCACCGTCGCCCAGGTCTTGCTGACCGCCGAAGTATTGAGTAACAGAAAGACATATCTGAACCTTCGCAATTCCATTGAGACGCTGCTGCGATTGGGCGTTGTCCCCATCCTGAACGAAAACGACAGCGTCAGCACCGATGAGATCGGCTCGACCTTCAGTGATAACGACAAGTTAAGCGCCCTTGTCGCCAGCAAGCTCGATGCGGACCTGTTGATTATGCTAAGTGACATCGACGCCCTTTATGATAAGAATCCGCGGCAGTTCGCCGACGCCAGGCCTATTTCTACGGTTTTCGAGATAACCGGCGATGTTGTGCGGAGCGCCGCCGGCACTGGTACTAAATACGGCACCGGTGGAATGAAAACCAAAATCGAAGCTGCGAAGATAGCCGCTAACGCCGGCTGCCGAATGGTCTTGGCCAACGGCAGGGCGAGGAACGTTATCAACCGAATTATCGTCGGCGAGGAAATCGGCACAATCTTTCTGCCGAAAAGGAAGTTATCCAACCGTGCGAGGTGGATTCTCAATAGCGCCGCTGCTGGTGTAGTAAGAATCGATGAAGGAGCAATGCAGGCAGTTAGAAATCGAAAGAGCCTTTTGCCCAGCGGCGTGACATCAATTGAGGGGACATTTGAGGCCGGCTCGGTCGTTATACTCAATGACAAAGCAAAGGCCGTGACGAATTTAAGCAGCGCTCAGTTGAAGCAGTTAGCCGGCAAGCACAGCACCGAGATAAGAAAAACCCTCGGCCCCCGCCACCGTGACGTAGTTGCCATTCCGGAAGATATAGTCTTCCTTGATTACTAACTAAGGATTACACAGTAAAAACCCCCAAGTAGACTTGGGGCTAAATATATTTGATAGTCATTTCTTCTTGCTGGCTTTTTTTGTGCTTTTTGTCGGTTTGGCTTTGCTCTTCTTACCAGTTCGACAGCCACATGAATTACACATTTTCGTTTCTCCTTACTACTAACCCGTCGCCGAATCGGCGACGGCTAAACATATACTTGATATTACATCGGCTCAGGCATACAAATCAATTCAAATTTTCACAAAGCCATTTGACAATCCGAACCAAATAATAAATAATCAATAGTAAATAGTCATTTGATTTGGCCGAAGTGGCGGAATTGGCAGACGCGCGGGACTCAAAATCCCGTCCGGTTTACCCCGGGTGTGGGTTCGAATCCCACCTTCGGCAGTTAATCGTATTGCGTATCTCGTGATGCGTATTGCGTAAATCTCGCTGGCTTTTAGTCCAGCCGGATTCCCTTTTGCTGCAGCCAGGTTTTCAAGTCGCCCATTTCAGTATTGAAAACCTCGTTGTCGTAGTCCTCTTCCAGCTTGTGAATGTTGGCAGACAGTTCAGGCTGTTCCGCGACTGCATCGTTTAACTTCTTCTCAAACTCATCGCCAACAGCCCTTAGGTCGTCAAGGTCTATCTGCAGACCCAGGATACCCGCTACGCGCCTTATTACTGCCTCGATGCACCTGGGATTATTGCCTTGCACATAAGCAGGAATCGTCGCAACAAAGGACGACATCTTCAAAGCTCGCTCGGCACAATTGGTTGTAAGATAGGTAATAAAACTGGCTGGACCTTCATAATCGGTGAATCTGACACCATATCGCTTGAGCGTCTCCTTGAGTTGTTCGTCCGAAACCGAGCTTAAAAATCTCGGCTCGCGTGTATGCGGCACAAGGCCCGCAACACTGCCGATGAAATACATCATTTCGATATGGAACTGCTCGCATAGAGAGAAAATACAATTAGCGAACTCTTCCCACTGCAAATTGGGTTCCTTACCAAAGAAAAGGATAAGATTGTTTTGCTCGCTGTAGAAAAACTCGTTTCTCGGAACCTCAAAAGACTTGATAATGCCGGCTCTAATTCTTGTATGAGGGCGAAATAGGGCCGTTATCTCCATTGAGCCGGGGAAACTGTAAATATAGAAACCTTCAGGAGTTATCTCAGCAAGTTTTTGAGCATCCAGCTTGTCGATAAGGTACTTCATGGTTCCTGTGGATACTTCCCCGCCGTCCATCCAGCCGGAGAAACCCAGTAAAAGCCGAGTATTGTGCAAATCCGGTCTACTAAAAATTTTCAGTTTATCAGATGTCATTAAAATACCTCAGCTTCAAAAACATTACCCTCTCTTTGTATCGGCAGGATAATACAGATAAATTCAATAGTCAAGGATGGCTAAGCCAAGATATCGAAAAAACAATAATTGTTTACCGGATACTCGATACTTTATACCCGACGAGAATCGAGCAGCGAGCATCAAGAATCAAGGAAAGATTACTCCTTTTTTAAGTATAACGTTGGCGTACAATGCAGCCTCGCTCGTTGCAACAACCGCGTAGGCTTTGGCAGCCCTTTCATAAAAGGCAAACCTCTCAACCATCTCGAAATCTTTGAATTCTTCACCGCTTTTCTTTATTATCCCACGATATTTTTCCCAGATTGTCGGTTTTACGTTGTCCCCGGGCACAACTGCCATCAGCGCAACGGCTGAATCAACATAGGTATCCAACGGAAAGAATTTCAGTATGGCCTCAAGCAGCTCAGGAATGTTATGCCCGTCGGCACGAACGAGTCTCCTGGCTACAGACGCAGCCGGGAAATTGCCATCCGCCAAAACAATCTCATCTCCGTGGCCCATTTCCATAAGTATCTTCAACAGCTCCGGCGATATAATATTCGGCACACCTTTTAACATCTTAAATCCTCACTTTATAATAAAATTTCTATATTCGTAAAGTTGGACCGCTCCCTGATGGTCGCGGCTCTGTTTAAAATAATTAAAAACCTCGCAGCTTCGTGCTTTCCCTTCGCTGCAGACCTGGCTTCGGCAGGCGCTTAAGCACGATATACTCTATACCATGTTCCCGGCAGTACTGCCGTTTGATAGGTTTGTCACCATCTTCGTTCACAGCATAAATATCCGGCTTGATTCGCTCAATTTCCGGTTCGGCGTCGAGCCAGCCATTGCCATTAGAAATCAGGGCCTGCCTGACATAACGAATGGATTGAACCATATACTTTCGCTCCTGCTCACCGAACTTAGGATGACCCGGCCCTTTCAAAGCCTTGATGTTGGCATCGTGACCCACAACAACATAAAGCTCGCCAAGCTCCGAAACCTCCTCAAAAAATCGCACATGGCCTGAATGAAACCAATCAAAGCTGCCGGTTACAAGAACCTTCTTTTTTGAACCATCCGTGCTTGATTGAATTATGTCACAGTCAGGAAAGCCCTGCAATTGCTGCTGTTTTATAACTTCATAGCGAAGATTGTTTGTCTGACAGTAATCCTGCTTTTGTGGTGTGTGCTCGTATTCGGTGACAACCCATACGGTCGGCTTAACATCAGGAACATTCGGTAGCATATCGGTATCCGAAAGGTTATGCACAAGGTGAACCTTATGAACAAAGCGAATCGCCTGTAGGCAGTAAAGCCGCTCCTGCTCGGGAAATTTAGGCTGTTTTTCGATAACGGATCGCAATAATTCATCATCCCATAAGAATACATGCAGCGAGCCGAAGCGAGCTGCTTCCTGAAGAAAACGAACGTCCTGCGACCGAATATCATCGAAGCCCACCGAAACAACTACAGTATCTGACGTAGCTTTCACTTTTTCTTGACCCTAACCTTTATGCGGAATGAGCCAGGCACAGCCTTGTCGGAAACCACATAGAGGTATCCTCCTCCACAGCCCGAATACATAGCGCCGGGATAATTAGACTGGTAATACTCCAAAAGAGCCAACAGGTCAATTTTCAAGGTTGGATGCTCTACAATATCAGGCAGAATAGTGCGCCAGCAAAGCATACACTCATTCATTGCAGCGCCCAAACGCTTGAGGTCCTTATTGATAATAGCGTCGAAACAATCTTTGCCCGATAGTCCAAGACGAGCGACCCATTCAGGTGCAAAATTCTTTCGACCAAGCGGATTATATCCATCCGGTCGTTGACCAACCGGGATTACGTGTATCACATCACCCAGCCATGATGCTACGTCGAGGTCATTGTTTGATTCAATATGCGCAGGGAAGATACCTCCGTGAACGTTGAAATCATAATCCAGCCTGTTGACGCCCGGATATATAATGCCAATCATGTCCTGTGAGCCTGAGGGTTCGGCTTTTCCCTTGTTCTCGGCTTCATAAAGCTGGCGGACCAGTTCTTCGGGTGGCTCATCAGGAAGTTCGTTGTTCCATAGCTTCAAGGCTATTTCGCGCGTGCTGCCGCAGATGCCGGAGCGGTCCATCCACCGGAACTGTGGCTCAACAGCCACAACCACCATCGAGCCGGGCGGAGAAGAATTATGTTTGGAGACGTAAGGCTGGTCTATCCATCCACCCGAAAGGGCTATTCTGTATGGCAAATTCCCCACCACATCCGTGATCTTGGAGTATTTTTGTGAGCTCATCCTGTTACCGTGTGTTTGCCCGCCTTTCGGTCGTTATATTGCTGTTCTATCCAGTCGTATGTTTTTTTCAGTCCTTCTTCCAGCGGCGTGTTGGGCTCCCAGCCGAGCACTTCCTTGATGAAGGTGTTATCGCTGTTGCGCCCTCCGACACCTTGCGGAGCTTCAAGGTCATATTCTCGTTCGAGTTTGACGCCGCCGATTTTCTCAGCCAGCGAGACCAGATCATTAATTGAAATCAGATGACTTGTACCGAGGTTTATAGGAGTGGCAATAAGCTTATCACAGTGCATAATCATATCAATGCCATCGATGCAATCATCGATATACATAAAGCTGCGCGTTTTTGTACCGTCACCCCAGATGACGATTTTGCCTGAACCGGTGTCTTTAGCCTCAATAACTTTGCGGCAGAGGGCAGCCGGGGCTTTTTCTCGGCCTCCAACCCATGTGCCCCACGGGCCATAGACGTTGTGGAATCTGGCGGTGAATGTCTTAAGGCCGCGTTCTGCCCAGTATTCCTGGCAAAATATCTCGGACATAAGCTTCTCCCAGCCATATCCTCGCTCGGCCATAGCGGGGTATGCGTCTGATTCTTTAAGAGCACGAACATTCGGATCCTTTTGAAGCTCAACATTATACGCGCAGGCCGAAGAGGAGAAGAAATATCGCTGGGCACCGGCTCGATACGCTGATTCAATCATGTGGGTATTGATCAGAATGCTGCGCAGACACTCAACGCGGAACCGCTCAATAAAGCCCATGCCACCCATATCTGCTGCAAGGTTATACACTTCGACGGCATCTTCACAGACTCGCCTGCAATTTTCTTCATAGCTCAAATCCAAACACAAAGATTCCACGCCTGGTACGCGTTGATACCACTGAGAAAGAGGCTTTTTGTCCACCGCCCTTATTCGGGTAAAACCCTGCTCTCGAAAATATCGCGCCAAGGCACCGGCGATAAATCCCCCAGCACCGGTAATCACGATTAAATCATCCTTTTTCAATACTGATTTTGCTCTAAGATTGCCTTCTGGTTTCATACGCTGTCCTTTCTCAATGACTAAAAAGCATGACAGTCAAGCAACGCTTTAATGTTTCTTGAATCCAAGTATTTGAGGAAATTGGGATTTTACATTGACAGGTGACCGGCTGTCAATAAACAATCGCCCTATTTTAGGGGTGTGATTAACTCAATAACAGCTTTTTAGGGTTGACCTGGCGGTAAATTTCGCTAAAATTCATTTTTCGTCTCTCGTGAATCGTATTTTTGTGATGTGCTAAAAACGGATAAGGGGAAGACAATTGGGTTACAACTGTGTTGTTCTTGCCAAGCAGGTTCCTGATACCAAGAGGATTACAGGCAAGGTAATGAACGATGATGGTACTGTCAATCGTTCCGCTCTGCCGGCTGTTTTCAACCCGGAGGACCTCAACGCCCTCGAATTAGCTCTGCAAATCAAGGATAAATTTGGTGGCTCTGTTACGGTAATATCGATGGGTCCGCCGGCAGCGGCTGCAATCCTTCGCGGCTCGCTTTTCCGCGGAGCTGACGATGCCATCCTGATAACCGACCCAGGCTGTGCCGCAAGCGATACTTTGGCAACCAGTTACATCCTGAGCTGTGCGGTAAAAAAACGTGACTATGATATAGTTCTTTGCGGCAGACAGGCAATCGACGGCGACACCGCACAGGTCGGCCCACAATTGGCGGAAAAACTCGGTATTACGCAGATTACATACGTCGAAGAGCTTACGGACCTCGCCGGCAACACTATTACGGTGCGGCGAAATACCGGAAACGGCTGGCAGCAGGTAAAAACTAACTTGCCTGTTTTATTAACCGTTACAAGCGATGCAAATGGGCCGCGAATCGCCGCGGCAAAAAAGATGATGAAATATAAAAACGTGCTAACTCCCATCGAAGTCGAGCAAAAAATTAAAAGCGAAAATCCAAACGTAAATGAGTCTGACATCAAAGAGCTTGTCGCACACAAATGCGATGAACTCAAGCAAAAAGGCCTTCTAATCCAGCGCTGGGACCTTAAATTTATTGGTGCGGATATGACCTGGTGTGGCCAAAGCGGCTCACCAACGAAAGTCCACCGTATTCAAAGTGTAGTCCTGGCCGCAAAGGAGAGCAAAGAAATCCCGCCGACAGAGGAAAGAATCGCAGATATGATACACGAGCTGATCGAAGATAAGATAATAGCATAAGGATTTTCAAAGATGATTCATCATATACAACAGGATATACAACAAGGGTACTTTATAGAAAATTTCGACAGCAGCTAATCCCTGGGAATAGTATCCCGGTGAAAAAGAAAACGAGGTTTTCAAGATAAAAGAGACTGAAGAAAAAGAAAAAAATTCAGGAATCCTTAGTGCTCAACAAAATAAGAAAAATAAGGCTCACTGACGGAAATATACGTAATAGCTATATAAGAATTCGCCAGCTAAATAGTTTAATTGCTGGAGAGGGTGATGACAGCAAGAACAACATTGTATTGGAGTTGGAAGGAGTCGGTCAGATCCAAACCTATATCGATGGAAAGAAAGGAATATTAGCTGATCGAAGTGGTATAAAGCGGTTCTTTGAAATTCACAAACTGAAAGCTGGCGATGAAGTATGCGTGGCAAAAGTTGGCAAAAATCGTTTTCAAGTAACCCTTTTCTATGGTAATCAAAAAATGGCCAATTCGACTAAACTAAATAGCAGCAACGAGAGTATAGATAAGCAACATTTGACAGTCTGCGATCTGCCTTTGTTCGGAGTATCGAAAGCTCAGATGCCTGCACCAAAACGAAAAAGCACAAATAATCTGCACAGGGCAAACGACCTTAATGGAAGAGAATGGACATCCTACTCTATAAGTGTGTGGAAAGACATAAGGAAATCCACCGAGGAAATACACTTAGAACATCCTGCAATGTTCCCTGTCATGCTGGTAAAAAGAATAATTCAATGTTTCACTACATCTTCAGAAAAAATGGTTTTGGATCCTTTTATGGGGTCTGGCTCAACGTTAGTTGGTGCTTGCTTACTTGACCGGACAGGTATAGGATTTGAAATATATCCTGATTACATCGACTTGACAAAGCAAAGATTGGCTGCACATGGGAAAAATGCAAATTCTCCTTTCTTTGTAATTCACCAGAACGATGCGAGAAGGCTCAGTGAGTTTATTGAACCAAACAGCATCGATTTGTGTTTTACTTCACCGCCTTATTGGAACATTCTTACTCAGCCTCGTACGGCAGACTACAAACAAACAAAGAACTATGGGAGTTCAGAACAAGACTTGGGTTGCATTGAAAACTACGAGGAGTTTTTAAGAGCACTTGCGGAGATTTTCTCTGAGGTGCTAAAAGTATTGAAACCTGGAAAGTACTGTATAGTAAATGTGATGGATTTGCGAAAAGGCAGTAAATTTTATCCTTTACACTCAAACTTAACTACAAAGCTCGAAAAGGTAGGTTATATTTTCGATGACATGATAATATGGGATCGTTCTCACGAATATAATAATCTCCGACCATTAGGATTCCCTTCGGTTTTTAGAATTAATAAAGTCCATGAATATCTATTAATATTCCAAAAACCAAAATTAAAAAAAGAGAGGAAAAGGTGAGGATGAATAAATCAAATCTTGATTATATTGATACAGATGTTGCTTATCTTGTGGGTATGATTGTTGCAAGAGGATCATTCCATCAAGATGGTGATGTAAGGCGTTTGGTAATACAATTCCCTTATCGACATGAAGCAATGACTCCGATTCCTGGTAGCCAAATTAATAATATAGATCGAGAAACTGCTTTAAGGCTTAGTTTAGATGGTATTCGTGCGCGCATTAGCGAGCTTTTAGAGGTTGATTTAAGAGTAGAAAGAAAGGCCCATGAAGTTTCTCTTTATGCAGTTTTTCCCAGAGAAACTATTGGTTGGAGAGATCTTCGATTTATTACCGGTGGCAAATCAAACTATCTTGAATTTGAAGTTCCAGATGTAATATTCAATTCAGATTCAACTATACAAAAAGAATTTGTACGTGGGATAGCCGACACATCGTGTGAGCCAAGTTACTCTGATTTGTACATAGACCAACGACAACGTATAGTCATCCAGGTTCAATTTGGAAATTGGATTTTGCCTATTCAACTGTGCAAATTACTACAGGAACATCTCTGTGTTCCTGTTAGTAATATCCTTTGGGGTCATCCAAACTTGCGCGCGCCAGGAGGTGGTAGTGGTTGGGCGAAAGAAACACGTATTCGTATTTTTGCTGAGGGCTTTGAGCCAATAGGATTCTATTTCGAATATAAACAGAAATTATTCAGGGAAATGGTTAAATTTAACAAAGATCGTGGATATCCACCGCCAAAAGTCTGCAATCCTAAAACGAAAAAGATACGCGGACGGAAATCCCATCATGAAGATGAAAACAGTGAGAGATTACCAGAGGCTTTACGAGGAAAACATTTCAATAGTTATTATAAAATTTGCACAGCTTTAGGTTGTAAGCAAGGCAAAAAAGGACCACAAAAAGAACTGTTTACCGTAGGAGAAGAAGATTGAATGAAGTAAAACTTTACGCGCCTGTTCGTAGTTGGTTAGAGAAGATTTTAAAAGAGCATTACAGACGAATGAATGTTCATGTATTTGACTCGCATAACATTAAACTTTCCAGACTAATAATAGATTTAGGGCTTCAAAGTCTTTTTCCACAGTTTAACGCGTGGGATGTGAAGATAGATGTTACTGGAATAATATCAAATGAGAAAAAAGGTTATTTGGCTTTAGTTGAATGCAAGATCAAGCAATTAACCTTAAGGGATGTGGGCCAACTTTTAGGCTATAGCATAGTTGTAAATCCCATTTTGTCTTTACTTACTTCTCCAGTTGCACCAAGCGATCCATTAACTACATTACTAAAAGATTATGGGCGGCTTGATGTTTTGGAGTATGGTCCTAACAGAAGATACATCAGGATAGCAAAATGGGATGTTGCGAGAAACGAAGTCATGCCAAGTTCGATCCTGCCTCCGGGTAGGCTATTATAAAATTGATAATCAGTAATAGAAAAGGTAAAATTTGGGTTTTTGCCGAGCAGCATAACGAACAATAATGAAAATACGCAATACGATATACGAATAGAAGAATTCTCGGTATTCGAAGGCTTGACACGTGTCCGGCCGTGCCGAAAGTAAATATCGCTTAGTGTTGGAAAGGAAATTCAAATGAATATCTATGTGGGTAATTTGTCACACGATGCGACAGAAGATGATTTGCGTCAGGCTTTCGAGGCTTTCGGCGAGGTCAGTTCCGTCAACATCATTAAAGACCGGTTCACCAGCGAATCCAGAGGATTCGGATTTGTAGAAATGTCTACCAAAAGCGAAGCTGAAGCTGCGATTACCGGTCTGAATGGCCAGGATATAAAAGGCCGAGCTGTAAATGTAAATGAAGCTCGTCCCAGACCACAGGGTCGTGGCCGCACTGGTGGCGGCGGTGGCGGCGGTGGCCGCAGTGGTGGCGGCGGCGGTGGACGCGGTGGTTTTGGCCGTGGTCGGGACAGTGGACGCGGCGGACGTGGCGGACGCGATAGACGCCAATTCTAAAAATCACCCCCGTATTTTCTTGCCCCTGCCTTCGCAGGAGTAAAGCCCGCGAAAGTGGGGAGCAAGAACAGGGACATAAAAACTCTGAGGTTAGGACTCGCATGATTGACGTAAACAGAGAAGGTGAAGTTTGGGTTTTTGCAGAGCAGCATAATGGAAAATTAGAAGAGACACCTCTTGAGCTGATGAGTAAGGCCCGCCGGTTAGCTGATACACTCGGTGCGAAATTGGCCGCCACCCTTGTAGGCAGCGATGTCCAAAACCTTGCGACAAAATTAATACACTACGGCGCTGATAAAGTATATTTGGTTAAGCATCCTTTGTTGCGATCTTATCAGACAAACAGCTACGCAAAGGTGATGTTCGGGCTAATTCATAAGTACCAGCCGCAGATAGTGCTTTACGGAGCAACCATCACCGGCAGAGACTTAGCTCCTCGAATTGCAAGCGCCGCAAAGGCGGGCCTTACCGCTGACTGCACGGATTTGCAGATCGGTGACCACAAAACTGTTAAAGATAAAAAGCTGCATAAGAATTTGTTATTTCAGATAAGGCCCGCCTTCGGCGGAAACATCATTGCCACTATCATAAACCTCGACCGCTGGCCGCAAATGGCCACCGTCCGCGAGGGCGTAATGCCTATGCCGGAGCCGGACGTGACTCGCCGAGGTGAGATTATTACAGAAAATGTAAAGCTTTCGCAGGAAGATTTGCCGCTGGAGATTCTGGCCGAACACAAACGTCCAAAGAAAGTTGATCTCAAAGCGGCAAGGGTGATCGTTGCTGGCGGAGCGGGCGTAAGCAACAAGGATAATTTTAAGCTTATCTGGGACCTGGCTAACTGTCTGGGTGCGGCACCGGCAGCTTCCAGAGCGGCGGTTGACTTAGGTTTTATCGACCGTGACCATCAGGTCGGCCAGACCGGCACTACGGTGCGGCCCAGCTTATATATAGCTGTCGGAATCAGTGGTGCTATTCAGCATCAGGCCGGAATGAGCCAGAGCCAAAAAATCATTGCTATCAACAGCGACCCCGAAGCACCAATTTTTCAGGTTGCACATTACAAGATAATCGGCGACTTAAATGAAGTTGTGCCCAAAATGATCAAAGCGATCAAGGAAAAAAGTATTAAGGAAGAAAAGGCATTAATAAGTCGAGCTTAGCTATCATTGCGAGGCCTTTAGGCCGAAGCAATCTTAAGTCTTCGAAGGAGAGAGATTGCCACGCTCGGCTCTGCCTCGCTCGCAATGACGTAGGGGCACCGTACAAGCAGGAAAGGTCATGGCGAATTTCTACAAAGACAACGACGATATACAATTTTTATTAAAGCATATTGACTTGCACAGGATAGCTGAGAGTTGCGAAGAAAATTTTAGATTCGCAAGCGAATTCGACTATGCGCCGGCTAATGCCGATGAAGTAATGCAAAACTATGAGATGGTGCTGGACTCGCTTGGACAATTAGCAGGAGACTTTATTGCCCCGCGTGCTGAAGATGTAGATCGCCAGGGAAATATCCTCAACGAAGACGGCTCAGTGACACGACCGAAAGGACTGCAGGAATCCCTTGAGAAGCTCGCCCAGGCTGAGGTTATGGGTTTTATTCTGCCGTATCGCTTTGGCGGCCTGAATTTTCCGAATCTTGTTTATTCGATGGCTATAGAGATTATCTCCCGTGCGGATGCTGCGCTGATGAATATTTTTGGCTTGCAGGGAATTGCGGAGACGATTAACGCGTATGCATCGGAGGAAATCAAGCAGAAATATCTGCCTGGCTTCGCTGCAGGCAAGGTCACAGGCGCTATGGTATTGACCGAGCCGGACGCCGGTTCAGATTTGCAGTCAGTCAAGGTTTCAGGCCACGATATGGAGGCAGAGCAGCCCGCCACAGTCTATCAGGACGCACAAGGCAACTGGTTCATTCGCGGCGTCAAGAGATTCATAACAAACGGCTGCGGTGAGATTCTGCTTGTACTTGCCCGCAGCGAACCCGAAATCTCCGATGGCCGGGGGCTCAGTTTGTTCCTTGTCGAGCGTGGTCCCTGGGTCAAGGTGCGCCGACTGGAAGAAAAGCTCGGCATCCACGGCAGCCCAACGTGCGAACTGTTTTTCAAAGATGCTCCCGCCAAGCTCATAGGTGAACGCCAGCGGGGACTTATAACATACGTTATGAGCCTTATGAACGGTGCGCGCATCGGCATCGCCGCTCAGTCTTTGGGAATCGCCGAGGCTGCGTTCCGCGTAGCCCGCGATTACGCCGCCAGCAGGAAGCAGTTTGGTGTAGTTATCGAAAAATTGCCGGCTGTGCGTGACATGCTGATTGGTATGAAAATTGCCATCGAAGCCGGCCGGGCACTTTTGTACGAGACATCACGAGTGGTCGATATGGGAATCGGCTGCGCCAAACGATTGGAGTTGGATTCCCGCTCCCCGGTCGTGGCCGAGGACAAGTTTCGCGGGAATGACAGTAACAGCAAAGAGGATGCCAGGCAGCTTAAAAGAGATGCACGAAAATACAAAAGATATGCTTCGATGTTGACGCCGATGAGCAAATATTATTGCTCCGAGATGTGCAATAGAGTAGCTTACGATTCTATCCAGGTTTTAGGCGGCAGCGGCTACATGCGGGACTATGCCTGTGAACGGCACGCCAGAGACGCACGAATCACCACCATCTATGAAGGGACAAGCCAGCTACAGGTTGTAGCTGCGGTTCGTGGCGTCTGCAGCGGGACCGCTGAAAATCTTATCGCAGGTCTTACCCAGCAAAAATTCGACCCTGAAATGAATGACCTGCTTGAAAAACTGGCTGAAGGGATGGAGCAATTGAAAAGAGCAATTGCCTTTGTAAAAGAAAACGGCACCGAATATATGGATCTCTATGGCAGGGCGTTAGTTGATATAGCAATAGATTTGATTAATGGTTATCTATTGTGCGGCCAGGCCGGCACCGATGTCGATATGCAAGTCGCCGCCGAAAACGGCTTAAAAATCCCCATGAAACAACGCAAGGCTGTCACTGCAAGAAGATTTATCTCCAAAAACGCTCACAAAATTAAAGCTTTAACAGAGACAATCTGCACCGGTGACAAGTCAACTTTCTTAAACTACGAAGTCCTTGTCGGTCCAGTGCCGGAACTGGAATAAAATCATTGTAAATTATCGATTGTCAATTGTATAATGAAACCCCGGCAAAAACCGCTGGGGTTTTTTGTTCTCCGGGAAGGATTTGGCATAAAAAGGAAAAGTATATGGGACAGGCAATCAGCAAATTAACCATAAAAGGCTTCAAATCCATTCGAAATCTCGAGGATTTTGAGCTTCGAAATCTAAATATCTTGATTGGTCCCAATGGCTCAGGAAAAAGCAACTTCATCGATTTTTTTCGTTTGTTGAGAGCTATGATGGAGTTGTCATTGCCGAATTTGGATAGTTCTAGTCTCAAAAACTATACTAAAGATAGCGGCGGAAGTAGTGATTTACTTTTTAATGGACCCAAAATAACGCCAAGAATTGAAGTTAAAATAATGTTTGGAAATAATGGCTATCGATTTAAACTAGCACCTACTATAGATGAAACGTTTCTTATAAATGATGAAGAAACATACTGGGAAAAGACTGGTTGGTTTGAAATTGCTTCCGGTTCATCAAGACCAGCCTTGTTAAGTAGGCTAGTATACGGATCAAAAAAAGTACGTGATTATATTTTAGATTCAATTAGAGAATGGAAGATTTATCATTTCCATGATACGAGCAAATTTGCTCCTATGCGTGGTTTTAGAGAAGCTGACGATTGTGAATATTTAAGATTTGATGCTTCAAATATTGCCCCTTTTTTGTTGGATTTGCAAAATAACGAGCCTAAAGCTTATAATGAGATTATTGAATCAGTTAAATTGGTAATACCTTTTTTTGATGATTTTCTTTTAAAACCCAATAAAAATGACAAAATTCGGCTGCGCTGGAGGCAAAAGGGTTCTGATTACCCTTTTAAGCCCCACCATTTATCTGATGGAACAATTCGTTTTATCTGTTTGGCTACGTCTTTACTACAACCTTGCCCGCCAACTACAATTTTAATCGATGAGCCGGAACTGGGATTGCATCCGTTAGCGCTGGCATTGTTGGCGGAATTGATTAAAAAGGCCTCGCTTAAAACGCAGGTTATTGTTGCTACTCAATCGGCGAGCTTAATTAGTCAATTCGACCCCCAAGATATTATTGTTGTTGAGCGGAAAAATGAAGAATCTGTATTCAGACGACTTCCACTGGAAAAATTAAAACAATGGATTGACGATTATTCTCTCGGCGAACTTTGGGAAATGAATCTTTTGGAGGGGAGGCCGGAGAATGAATAGGATTCGCGTGCTTGTGGAAGGCCAGACGGAGCGAGCTTTTATCAGAGATATTTTAAAACCTTATTTTGACTCTCGCCGGATTGACTTACATGCGGTAATGTTTAGGCGACAAGGTGGAATACCCCCGTATGTTAAATCAAAAGATGTCATTGTGAGATCTTTGAAAGAAGATGCTGCTTTGATTTGTACAACGATGGTTGACTTTTATGGAATGCCTACGGACTGGCCCGGTAGAGACCAGGCAAATCATTGCCAAAATTCCGCAGAAAAAGCTGGTGTAGTCGAATGCAGCGTTTTGGAAGATATTGCGGGGTCTTTGGGAAATTCTTTTAATCCTCGTCGTCTTATTCCTTATGTTCAGATGCACGAATTTGAGGCATTGCTCTTTTCATCTCCTAAGAAATTAGCGGAAAGCCTTGGCGATAAAAAGTTATCTTCAACTTTCCTGATAATTCGGAATAAATTTTCAACTCCTGAAGAGATTAATGATCATTATGATACATGCCCTTCGCGGCGAATTGAAGGAGCGTTTCGAGATTTTAGAAAAACAATAAACGGCATAACAGCAGCAAGTCGAATTGGTCTGGAAACAATGCGTAAAGAATGTCTGCATTTTAACGATTGGATTACAAAGTTAGAAAATCTTGGGGATCAATAAAATTTTATGCTCAAAGCCGTTATTTTTGATTTTGATGGTGTAATAACCGATTCTGAGATTCTGCACCTCCGCTCTTTCAATCGCGTCCTGGCACAGTATGGCATCGAGATTCCAACAAGAGATTACTACAAAGAATATCTCGGCTTAACAGATGTTGATTGTTTTAATCTGGTTGCAGAGAGGAGCCAGCCCAGGCTTGATGGCCAAAAAATCGAAAATCTGGTGCTGCAAAAAAACCAGATATTTGAAGAATTAGCCCAGACCGAGGGTAAAATAATAGAAGGCGTGCGTGATTTCCTGGAGATGCTCAAGGAGAATAATGTACCGATGGCGATATGTTCGGGGGCTGTGCGTGCCGAGATTGAATTGATATTAGAGCAGGCACGATTGCGTCATTTCTTTACGGTGATAGTTTCCGCTGAGCAGGTAAAAAAAGGAAAACCAAACCCCGATGGATTTTTACTAACTCTGCGAAAACTGAATAACAACCGTCAGCATTTAATTACAGCAGAGCAATGTGTTGTAATAGAAGATTCTCATTGGGGACTTGAGGCTGCTAAGAAGGCTGGAATGCACACCGTTGCCGTAACAAACTCTTATGATGCCGACGAATTGAGCCTGGCTGAAAAAATTATCGCACAGCTGGGTCAGTTGACCATAGCTGACTTGCAGCAGCTTTGCACTTGATTATTTTTTCATAATGGGTAATCTGCCCTGCGTGGATGCCCGTCCTACGTTTCCGTTTTTCATTTCATCTGCAATGTGCCGGGGCCGACAAGAGGTGCTTCGAATTTACCGGTCTTCGGGTCATATAAGATTTTCTCAACAAGAGCGCCGTTAAAATAGCATGGCTCTGCTTCATCACCTTCGACCCTCAATACCGATTTCTCACTGTCATAAAATAATTTGCTGCCAATGAACTCGTTGCCGTCATCTTCCTTATAGGTAATTCCTCCGGAGGCGATCAGCATTGAAAGTTCGCTCTGACCATCCGCAGTCTGCACAAAACCGACCTCGGTGTGGGCTGCGGTAGCCTTAACCTGCTGACCATAGCTGCCTTCGACAACAGGAAAGTAATCAATTCGTAATGTCCGGCCCGGTTCAGCGTCAGCAATAATCAAATTGTCTTTTATAAAACCCTTCAAGGTACTAAAGTCTCTCAAAAAAGCATAACATGGTTTGCGCAAACTGAATCCGCTCTGCTGTTGATTGGAGTCGGGGACTTTCGAATTGTTTAATCGTATAATGCCGGGACCGGCGGCTGTAAACAGCTCATTAACGACATCATGGTCGATCCTATAACACTCTAAATCAACGCCGCTGAACAATTCTCCTTTTATCGTTTTGACACCCTGGAGTTTAACTATGCCGCCATCAGCGGTAATATGCTCTATACTTGATTCTGTATTCAAGTTATCTGACGAGAGATTTACTATAAGCCTTGGTGCCGATAGCGTGTATTTCTGCCCGACATTATTCGGCTCTTCTCGGTTCATTGTGCATACGCAGTCGCCTTCGAAGGTAACCTGATTCGACGGCGATAGAAATCTGGCTTCTTTCCGAGCTTTTATATTCATTGGAATAGGGCTTTGCAGACTTTCGGCTTCCGCAGCATCGCTGACGTAGAGGGTAAGCTCCAATGGACCGGCAGCTATGGTATTGTCGGTCGTGGCGTCATAATCGATTTTGTCAGTTATAAGTATTGTTCGTTCCCCGTTATCATCAAGATCCAAGGGCGGTTTTGTGGCTGTGAGGCTTTTGTCAATTGCAGATTGAATAAAATCATCCTGTATTATGGTAGAGTTCATCGGAATAATGAAAATTCCATTGTCACAGGTAATAATTGTATCACGGAGCGCTTGAGCCGGCTGACTCGGCACGCTGTCTGCAGAGGTTGTGACGCTGCTTACCTTTTTATCTTCATCAACTTTTGTGCCTTCTTCGGCTTTTGTGTCTTCTTTAGCTTCTTTGTTTTCTTCGACTTTTTTATCTTCTTCGATTTTCTTATCTTCTCCTTCTTCTATATCTATTATGTCTTCATCTTTGCCGGCGGTTTCGACTTTTTTAATTTCCTCATTCGATGCTCTTGACCAGAAAATATTGTTTATGGAAATTTTATCTTCAGCTAAAACCAATTGCTCAGTGGAATCGATCACGACATTTTTGCTGAGCACACATTTATAGTATTCACCGTGTTTCTGTTCGACGGCTTGTCTGGCAGGTGTTGGCGTCTCGTTTTGTTTTGGGACGCTATTATTAACAGCGGGTTGAGCCTGTTCATTGCTGGGTTGAGCCTGGTCATTGCTGGGTTGAGCCTGGTCATTGCTGTGCTGTGTAGTTTGCGAAAACGAAGCCACTTGTGAAGCCTTAATGTGCAGGGCCGCCAAATGGACTATTCTGAATAGCTCCATTCGTTCCAACTGGTCATTATAGATCATTTCCATTCCTGTGCCCAGCATTTGAGCATCCTGGGAAACGAACCTGACCGGCCCAGCAGTTGAAAGCAGAGATTTTTCACTAATAAAGATAACATCACTAAGATAAATAAAACTTTCTTTAATGTCACTGCCGGTCTCAGGCAAAATATGGACTACTACATTGCCTGTAAATGTTGCGTCCTTTGGGCTGAGTCTGCCAACAGCATTTTCAATCTGGACCTTGCCTCTGTCGGCTGTGACAAAACATTTAAAATCGTTTTTATGAATATTCAAAAAAGGTTTTTCAACTTCCCATTCGCCTTTATCCTCGCGCAGAAGCTCTTCGAACCCAAATTCTCTGTCAATCCGGCCGTTGCTTATGTGCCGGAACACTGGCTTTTTAACCCCGCCAATCCCAACGTTGGCAATTTTACCGATCTCATTGTCGAACTCGCCGGCGTTGCTATCGGAAACTGCGTCAAAAGACCTTTCTCCCAAATCGATGTCGATCTGAGGGGTCTTGCTTGCCCGGCTGTACGCCAGATACATTGCGAGAACCGCAGCCAGCGAAAGAAGACATATAAGGATGGTTCGCAGCTTAGATTTCATAAAATCTCACTCTGTCATTACGACGAATCTTGACTGTCGTCAGATAAGTATCTCTCCATAAGCTTTTGCCATCTGCCTGAATTTTTCAGGATGTATTCTATTACTTCACGCACAGCACCACTGCCGCCGGGACGAGCGGTTACGTAATCTGCATATTGCTTCACCTCATCGACGGCGTTGGCAACAGCCACTCCGAAGCCAACATGTCTTATTACCGGCAAATCCGGCAAGTCATCTCCGATATAAGCTATATTGTCCGGCGACAGCCCTGTTTGCTGAAGAAATTTCTCAAGTGTATCGAGCTTGTTGTGGCAATTCTGAAATACATATTCAACTTCAAGCTGCTCAGCACGATGTCTCGTCGGCTGCGACAGCCTTCCGCTTAAAAAAACCATCTTTAAACCTGCTCTGTGCCACAATCGAATGCCGTGGCCATCCAGCACACTGAAAAACTTGCTCTCGCTGCCGTCGCTATTAACCACTATCGTTCCATCTGTAAAGACGCCATCAACATCGATTACCAGAACCTGTATGTCTGAAAGGTTTGCCATAGTAATATCGATTCTCGATACTCCTCATACCGTTCTCTACGAGCAACGAGTATCCGGGATCGAGTATCCCTCTTACCTATCCAACAATCTTAATTGTCACTATATCCTGCACATCGATTAAGCCAACGGGCTTATTGTTCGCATCAACAACCGGCAGGTCATCGATTCTATGTTTATGGAAAATAGCAGTCGCCTCGGAAGCAAGGGCGTCGGCTCTTATTCTCTTGCAATCAGCCGTCATAACGTCCCCGGCTTTTAAGCTAAAGGCCTTTGGCCCTTTTTGAGTCATCAAACGTCGAAGATCCGCGTCGGTAATTATGCCGGTCAATTTGCCGTTTTTATCCACGACCATCACGGCCCCATGACGTTTTACATCGCGGGTTTTTTCGAGCAATTTTTCTATCGTATCACTGACTTCCACGAGGGGCAGTTCTTCACCTTGTCTGAACATCATTGATTGCTCGACCGTCATTAACTTTGTCCCAAGTGAGCCTCCTGGGTGAAATCTTACATAGTCTTCTACACTGAAATTACGTGCCTTCATCACCGTAAATGCAAGGGCGTCACCAACCGCCAGCATACAGGCGGTAGAGACGCTCGGAGCAACGCCGAGCGGGCAAGCCTCATTCATTTTGCCCAGGCACAGCACCACGTTGCTGTGCTTACTCAAGGTAGATTGATTATCGCTGGTGATTGCGATGAGTTTAATCTCTAATTGTTTTACCAGGTTTATCAGCCGGAGAACTTCATCTGTTTCGCCGCCGTAGCTTAGAACAATCACTATATCGTTTTTGCGGAGTCTGCCCAAGTCGCCGTGGACCGCTTCAGCTGGATGAAGAAAGTGGCTCGGCGTGCCGGTCGAAGCCAGCGTGGCGCTTATCTTTTGTCCGATTATACCAGCTTTGCCGATGCCGCTTACTATGGTTGAGCCGCTGCAGTTATAAATCATTCTGCAGGCTTGCTCAAAGGACGCATCGACAATCGGCGTAACAGCGTTTATCGCCTCGGCCTCGGTTTTGATTACCTTCCGTGCGTAGTCAAGGTCAAACTGCAATTACCTTTCGCTCCTTATAAATATGTTCTTTGCCGCTTCTCCTATGATTTCAAGATTACGAACTACAGCATCCTGAGTTTTTTTTGTCGTTCAAGAACTGCTCACAGCTTAAATTTCCTATGTAAGATCGTATTCTTAAGATGTCTATTACTTTTTTCTGTGTCACTGTTCTAACGTCCTCTGGCAAACAGTTATTAAAACTTCTATTATAATTTTAACACACTATCTCGCTCATTATAACAGACCAAGTCGTATTTTTCGCCGGAGTAATCCGGCACAGAATGAATGACGACGCGTTTGCCACTGAGCTGCTCTATCTCTGCAATCGTCGCTCTCTTTTCATTGTTCAAATAGTCCGCGACCTGCGGTGAGACTGACAGCTCAACACGCTTTATCTGCTTTTTCGAGGCTGAAAGATTCAACAGCCGAATAATTTCAATAGCCGATGACTCATGGCTTTTCATAAAACCGGTTCCGCCGCAATGCGGGCAGGCCAAGTAGGTGCTGAACTGCAGTGAAGGGCGCATCCTCTGGCGTGTCATTTCTACTACGCCGAACCGGCTTATCCTCATTATTCTCATCCGGGCACGGTCGGCCCTGACAGCTTCTCGAAAAACTCTTTCTACATCTTTACGGTGTTTCTGAGAGCGCATATCGATAAAGTCGCAGATTATCAATCCTCCCAAGTCTCGCAATCTGAGCTGACGTGCGATTTCGTGTGCCGCTTCCATATTACTCTCATACGCAGTCTGATCTGCGTTTTTATTGCTGCGATACCGCCCGCTGTTGACATCTATCGAGACTAACGCTTCGGTCTGCTCAATCACAATGGAGCCGCCGCCTTTGAGATGAACCGTGCGGGACTGGATTTTGGCGATCTCGTCCTCTATTTGATATTTATAAAACAGTGGAATTTTGCTGTCATAATACTTTACCCTCTGTTTCAAACGGGGATAAGCCTGGGCAAGAAAGACCTTGATTTTACGCACCACATTTTCGGAATCACATATTATGTTAGTTATTTTGCTGTTAAAAACATCTCTCAATGCTCTGATTACCAAATCCGACTCCTGATAAAGCGCACCCGGTGCTTTTTCATTTTCCATCCGTTTTTCAATGGTGCTCTGCAATCGTTTCAGATACCTCAGGTCATTTTGTATATCTTTCTTTGAGCATCCCTGTCCAGCCGTTCTGATAATAAAGCCTTGTCCCTTCGGGGGGGTGCTCTGTTCGAGGATTTGTTTTAGTCTTTTGCGTTCATCATCATCCTCAATCTTGTGCGAAACTCCATGCCTTTTCATCCAGGGCATCATAACCAGATATTTGCCCGGCAAGGCAAGATATGTGCTAAGAGTTGGCCCTTTGGTTTTTAAGCCTTCTTTGGTTACCTGAACGATAATTTCGCTGCCTTTGCGAAAACAACTCTGAATGGGCGGTCGCTCGTTGAGCGATTTCCTCTGGCCTATGCTTTCTACAGCATTACCGCGAGCACCGGGGAAGTATCGAGGGTGCACATCGCTGATGTGCAAAAAGCCATTTTTATGTATGCCGATGTCTATGAATGCCGCCTGTATGCCGGACTCAATGTTTACTACTTTACCCTTATAGATATTACCGACGTGTCTGCCCAGGCTCGCTCTTTCTAAATACAGCTCCTCAAGCACACCATTCTCAACTACCGCTACTCTACACTCTTCACTCTCAGCTACGTTTATCAACATCTCTCTTGACATAATTCATCCCTTCAGAAGTCAGATGTCAGGAGTCAGAATTTAGAATTATTCTGTCTTCTGTCGTCTGAATTCTGTCTTCGGTTTTTTGCCATTGCACATTCGTACGTTTAACAGGTGCTGTTAGTTTTTCTATATCTATTTCCAGCAGCTCCAGAATCTCATCAACCCGTATCGAGCCAGCCGGTGTAATGTCGCATTCAACAATTATATTATTTCCGTCTAACTTAATCGATTCCAAGAAAGGCCTAACGTCAACCATCTTAGATTTCGGAATTTTTGGGTCTATCCTTCGCTCTACAATGAGGCTTTCGCTCGCCAGCACGCTATCGATCCTTGCTCTTAACTTATCATTAATCCATTCCGGCTTAACCGGCAATATGTAGGTAGTCGAACGAGGTTGGACAGCCCTTTTAGTTTTAGCAAGACTTACCGAAAGCAGCTCACAGCCTTCGGGCAATTGTTCTGAAAGCCGGGTCTTAATCTCTGACTCGTTTAGGCCCCCATTCATCTGAACGCACAGCAATTCATCATCTGACTCAACGCCGACGGGTCTCGGCAGGGACAAGGATAGTTTGGGATGCGGATTAAAACCTTGACTGTGCTGGACTTTTAGACCCGCTCGCGCACAGGCCCGCTGAAAAACCTTGAGCATCTCCGCGTGGGAGACGAATCCGATAGCACCCCGAACGCTGAATTTAATCAGCACTAAATTAGTCTCCGTCGAAACCGTTATTTGCCTATCTCCTTAATAGGGTCTCGCATATACATTTATGAATATGCAAAACACGAGTTAGCATTATGACCATCTTTGTCCGGAAAACAAGCATTTTCTCTTGAAAACCTCACCATTGCGCGACTTAGTCGCGGTTTTTTCTTGTCTTTCCCGACATTTCCGGCCATAATACCGCCGACAAGCGAGTCACATTTTTGGTGAATCTAAATGTTTAGCCGACGCCGGGACGGCGACGGACAAAATTTGTTTGCGGAATAAAAACGAGATAAAAGATTGTATGGTGGTGCTTGTAGCCCACCGCCCGGGTAGGATGGGCAACTGTCTGTTGCCCATGCTGAATCTTGCCCTACGGAGCCGGTGAACTCATTGTTAGCTGACTTTTAGTTTAAAATGGATGAAATCTACAAAGAACTTATTGAACAGCTTACAAGGCAGGGCCTAAATGAGACCATTAATCACTTTACACAAGCAAAATCTGCATTCGATCATTCGCAGTGGGAAGCTGCTAATTCGCAAGTCAGAGCAGCTTTAGAATCTCTTTTCAATGCTATTGCTGTGATCAGGCTTGGCTCAAATAAGAAGGGTGGTGAAGCACGAAAACAATTGGAGGATGCAAGCATTCTTCGGAAGCGTGAGTCAAGGTTAGTACAGGACTTTATTGACGTAGCTGGGGGAGCTGGAGCGCATGCTGGAGTCTCAAACAAAGACGAGTCAAAAGGGCGGTTGTTAGCGGGTTTTGGCGTTGCATATATTGGGTTAGCGTTAATTCCCGAGCTCACAAGAGTAGAAGATGTGGTGATCAGTAAGCTTAACGTTCCTAACGGGGCTCGTCTTCCAACGGACGCCGAAATGTATACTAGTTGTCCCACGTGTGGCCAGGAGCAGACATTACAAGAGGCAGAGCTCTCTCGAAAAGGAGAAGAAACAATTTATACATGTAAAAATGGCTGCCAGCCTATTGTTATTGTTGGAAAGCCAGGAACAAAACCCTGGGAGGGACGTGGGTATAGGTTAGGCGATTATGTGATAAGGAACGCACAGGACATATTTCTACCTATTATTGGTAAGGGTACTGGTATAAAGATACCTGCTTCGCCGGCGGCATTAATGAAAAGAAAGCCAAGCGGTTGCTAACATAGCGCTCCATGTAACCTGTTACCGCTACGCGGCGCAGCCGCTGAGCTTGACGTTATGCGGAAACCAGATAAACGATAGTTAAGTCTTGGATTTGCTTATGGATATTTCTCAAATATTGAAAGATACAGAAAATGCCCTTCGAGACTTTATATCTGCTGTTCTCAGTAATGCTTTTGGAGAGGAATGGCTCGACAAATGCGGTGTTACAGTAGAAAGAATCCAAAGATGGAAAGAGCGAAAGAGTGAGGAAGAAAAGAAACAAAAATTTGGCACAATAGATGAAAGGCTAATTTATTACGCTGACTTTTATGACATCAAAACAATTTTAAAGAAACACTGGAATGTGTTTTCAGAAGCATTCGGGGATTGGAAAACAATAGAAGTATATCTTTCTGAACTTGAAAAACTTAGAGATCCAGAAGCCCACAGACGTGAATTACTGCCACACCAAAAACAGTTAGCTTATGGTATAGCAGGTGAATTGAGGACTAGAATTGTTCGTTATCGTAGCAAGCTTGAAACATCAGAAGATTTCTTCCCAAGAATAGAGAGCGCGCGAGATAATTTGGGTAATGTTTGGACTCCATCTTTAATAGAACATACAATACGTACAAATCTTGTTCTTCATCCAAGTGACTCATTAGAATTTGTTATTACTGCAAGCGATCCCCTTGGTGATAATTTACAATATGGTGTCTCAAAAAATATTGGACCTAGCCTAATAAAATGGTGGGAAAACAACACATTAACTTATTCTATTCAAGAAAATGATATAAGCGGAATTTTTGCTATATATTTATCAATAATTAGCCCAAGAAAACATCATGCTATAGGGAATTACTGTGATGATTTTGTCGAATTTACTTATACAGTTCTACCTTCAAAATAATACCGACAGCCAACTATTAATGTATTGGGACAGTGCACAGAAAACGGTGATTGTCCGTAATAAACTCATTGACAATAGAATTCTCAAGAAGATGTCACGTTGTCACGTGGCAAGAATGTAGAATGTAGGATGGGCTTTAGCCCATGCTGCTATTATTGTTTTATATCTTGATACAATGACAAACTATAGGCGTGCACAATTTGAGGGTGGTTACTACTTCTTCACCGTTGTGACTCACCAGCGTCGAGCTTTTCTGACGGACGAGCACGCCAGATTCTGTCTAAGATATGTATGGAAGGAAACAAAACGACGAAGCTATTTTGACGTAGTTGCGTTTTGTCTTCTTCCGGATTATTTGCACTGCGTGTGGAAACTGCCGGAAGGCGATCGCAATTTCTCGCTGCGATGGTCTCGGATCAAGGCGGGCTTTACCCGCCGCTACCTTCGTTCCGGCAGAGCTGAATATGATCAGAGTCCTTCACGCACTCGCAAACGCGAACGGGGCATCTGGCAGCGCAGGTTCTGGGAACATCAGATTCGCAACGAAAAAGACCTGCAACGCCATGTCGATTACATTCATTACAATCCTGTCAAGCACGGGCTTGTTGAGCGGGTGGAAGATTGGCCGTGGTCGACCTACCATGGATATATTCGAGAAGGCATCTATCTTGGCCGGCCTTGGCATGATATCCAGGCTGAATGCGAGAAAATGCTTGTTCGTGAATGATACATGCATTAATAGAACCGCATGGGCTAAAGCCCATCCTACATACGACTACATATTACGTACTGCGATTTTGGATCCTTCGATATTACTCGTATTTCGTGAAGCGTGAAGCGCGTTGCGTAGATTGATAAAACTAACGATTATGGTGTGCGGTCTTGGTTTACTCGCCAATAAATAATCCGCCAATGAATTGGCGGGCTAAATATAAAAATAAATCCGTGTAATCCGTGGTTACCCTCTGTAAAATCCGCCAACTTCGTTCCGTCGAAGTATGATTGCCATCCTGAAAAGTAGTTATTTTTGATTGTTGTAATTTCAATTAGCCTAAAGTAAACTCTGGAAGATTAAAAGCTGGAGGGTAAAAGTTGGTTGCCGTTGCTTATTTGCTTAGATGCAAGCTTTGTGATAATGATAGAAATAAAGTGCCGATGATCAAAAGCGATGGTGGATAAATACAAGTACAGCACGAGTCAATTGCTTGATTTCACGCGGGACTCCTATCTTGAACGGACGTCTCGGCCAATTTACGCCCTTGTTTTTCTACTGCCGTTTATTGTTTTTTATGAGCTGGGGACTATCTTAATAAACACAGATGTGCTGAATCAGACTCAAGATCGGGTAGTGGCTTTCATCTGGTTGCAGAGTTTTCTTGATAGTTATCTGGGGCTTGGCAGCAGGTTTGCATGGATTGCACCTCCTTTGACAGTGGTGATTGTTCTGATAGCGCTGCAAATAACTTCGCGAAAACGATGGTACTTTGCTCTTGCTGATATAGTGCCGATGACAATCGAGTGCATTTTCCTTGCGGCACCGCTGATTGTTTTAAGTTTGATATTAAGTGGTCCGGTTGAATCTAATAGCAATATCAGCCAATCTACAAGCTATGCGCCATTAACGCAAGTTGTGGCGAATTTCAACGAAGTCCCTTTCGTTCGACCTGGAGGCTCTCGACAGGCGGGTCTGACTTCGGCTCCGCCAATATCGGAAGCCGAGCCAAGCCGCGGGGTTGAAGACAAGCGGATAGTGCCGGCCTGTTCTTCAATTATTAGTAGTGGACTACGGTCGGCATCCGCACGGACTAATAGCAATAATGAAAAAAGTTCGCACCTGCTGGCCAATATTGTCACCGGAATAGGAGCGGGGATTTATGAAGAGCTTATTTTTCGGCTGATTTTGATATGTGTTTTGATGATGTTGTTTCAAGATGTAATGGGATTTGAGCATAAGAATTCGATTATACTCTCGGTTCTTATTTCGGCAGCACTATTTAGTGCTCATCATCACATAGTCTTTGTCAACGGACAGTTTGCGCTAACTGCTCCGTTTAACCGGACAGTGTTTGGCTTTCGGACAATCGCAGGCGTTTATTTTGCAGTTCTTTTTGCGATTCGTGGTTTTGGAATCACCGCTGGGACACATGCTTTTTACGACATCATTGCAACTATTATCAATATTGCTTTCTTTCATCATTAAAAGTGAATCAATCATTTGTTTTTTTGATTTTTTCAAAAAAATTATCACGATGTTACTCTTTTATGCTCCTGAGCTTGCAAAATAACCGTCCCATAAGTGCGATATTGTGCGTTATCAGTACTGATATTACCCTTGAACAGGCGTGGTGTTTTTGGTATAATAACCCTGAAATCAAGGTTTGAATTTTAAGGTTTTTTGTTATGGAATCACCTCAAATTAATATAGCTGTTGATCAATTGACATTTAGCCTTTTTCAGAGACCTTTGCATCCGGAACTTTTTCAAATCTATGCCAATCGGCGATTAAAAACGGAAAAATATGAGGCGCTGATCTGGGTAACAGGCTGTACTCACGTTGTTAGTGTTTTTGCCGGGGACATGTGTCTGAGCGAAGTTGTGAGCGCGCCTGGCCAGATGCTGCCGCACCGAGGACTGATCGAGCGTTTTCAGTTCCGTGGCCCGCGAACTCATAAATGTACGTTGAGCCGAGGCGTAAGCTATATGACCGATTTTCAGGTCGAAAAGATGAGCCCCAATTTGTATCGGCAGAGCTACGTTGACCTCGAGCGTTTTGCGCGAAATCGGGGTTTATTTATGAAATTTCCGGAGTTGGAAATGGGTGGTTTACAACCGTTCTGCTATATTGACTTCGAGGCAAGACGTAGTGAGCTGCATATTCATACTTTTGCAGCTTATCCAGATCAGGTAACAATGATTAAGACACAATCATTGTTTGACTTTCAATAAGATTAACAAGGTACATCTCTCTTAGCTGCTTTGCAATTGGACGTTCTGCTTTAAAACATCCAGCTTATCGCGGATTTCCTCGGCCATTTTACTGTTCGGAAAGTTGCTTACAATCCGTTGGCCGATGTCCAGTGCAAGTGCCCACTGCTTTTCAGTAACAGCGATCGAAAATTGTACGCCGAGATTGTGCAACTTTGTTCTGAAGACGTCTCTTGCTGCTTCCTGCAAGGCCAGTCCCTCATTGGGGGTCAGGTACATATCCAGCTCTTTTAGAATTGTAAGGCTGCGATCGGTGTCTTGACTTTGTACTGCATCGTCCCAGGCGGCGAGTAATATTCTCTTGTGGCCTTCTTTGCAGTCGAGCAGTTTTTGACGCATTGACTTTGCCACTTCGGAATCCGGATGGCTCTCGATCAACCGCTCAATCTGAGTGCTTGCTTTGATCCATAGGCAGTCTTCGAGCAGCTTTTCGATGTGTACTATTACCTGACTTATCCGTTCTTGGTCCGTTGCATTACGATATTTGTCGGCTTGGATTCGTAGCTGTTCAGCCAGTTCTTTATATTCCGGGCGGTTGTCAATTTCGTTGATGATTTCATAAGCAGCGTCAAAATCGTGCTGCTGGAGCTTATCAAAAACGGCTTCGCGCAGAGACTGCCTTTCCTCGTCTCGAAAGGCGATGGCTTTTGCTTTTTCGCTGAGCCGGGTACTGTGATTGATTTGCGCCAGGCCTGTGTGAATCTTTTCCAGAGCTCCAGTAACTTCTTCGAGCTTTGAGCTATTGTCCTTAAGTGCATCAACTATCTTAATCACTCTTGATAGCATCGCCAGAAGCGCGCTGAGAAACACAAGCGCTCCCAGCAGCCACACTAAATGCTGTAGCACATTGATTTCGGATGCTAA
>Ga0315545_1000786_pt1 | contig 32891 bp, 29 predicted proteins | sample SalMarSW160210MG_FD_203096 | JGI IMG/M metagenome (GOLD analysis project Ga0315545, IMG submission 203096) | Salt marsh sediment microbial communities from the Plum Island Ecosystem LTER, Massachusetts, United States - Salt Marsh Sediment SW1602-10 ...
CGGCAGGACGCTTCCTTCAGATTCCACCTCGCGATGGACACCCTTGCTTTGACTAGCGGTTCCGGTCATCTCGGCCCGCAAGGGACTTACACCCTCCAGTTACACGACATGCCTGGCACACACAAAAGGCCCCGGTCACATGGCGACCGGGGCCTGAGCATTACGTGGTCGGCTCTCAAGGAATGCAGAGCACTTGTCCGGCACGGATGTAATTCAGGTTCGCAATGTGGTTGGCCGCAGCAATGGTCCACATACTGACACCGTACCTTAACGATATGCGGTACAGATTATCTCCATAGATCACCGTGTGGTTCCAGCGGCAACTTGACGGCACCGGCGTGGCAGCGCCGAACTGACGCGGGCACACCGGACCAGGCGGCAACAAACGCGGCGCGTTGGGGATCGCCAGCACTTGGCCTGGACGAACAGAGTTGGGGTTCACAATGCCGTTCTTCGTGGCAATCGCATACGGATCCACCCCATAGGCCCGCCCGATGCAGAAAAGCGTCTGACCCACCTGCACCGTGTGGTAGCCGAGAATTGTGCTTGGGATAGCCGTGGGAGCAGGTGTGGAAGTCGGCGCGCCAGTAGGAACCGCAGTGGAAGTGGGCACAGTTGTCGGCACTTCTGTACTCTCTGTGGTCGGCAGCGGCGTTTCCAAGACACTCGAAGCCGGGGTCTCCTGATACAGGAACGACGCATCGTCGCTCCCGTGCGCAAACCCGGAGCCGACGGGGCTGGCGAGCAGCACAGCCAGCAATACCCCTATACCAATCCAATAACGCGACGGAATCAGAAACGGCCTCTTCATAGTCTTTCCCTCCTAGGATTCCCGCCCGGCACACGAGGCAACGAGCGACAGCCCGCCCAAGCCCGGTTCATCGGGCACCGCCCCACAGCCTGGACGTCTAGCAACTCACACCGCGCTGGCAGGGAATTATACCCGGCCAGGTCGCGGAAACTCCCGCTAAGGAATACAGAGCACCCAGCCAGTACGGATGTAATGCACGTTGGTGATGTTATTAACTTGAGCGATGACCCAATAGCTGACCCCGTAGCGCAGCCCGATACGGTACAGGTTCTCTCCCCAGACAACCGTGTGATACCAACGGCAACTCGGTGGCACCGGCGTGGCGACGCCGAACTGGGGTGAACAGACCTGCCCAGGCGGCAACGCAGCAGGCGCGTAGGGGATCGCCAAGACCTGACCAGGGTAGATGAGATTGGGGTTGATAATGACGTTCTGTGTGGCAATCGCATAGGGGTCTACGCCGTAGGCACGCCCGATACAGAACAGTGTCTCCCCTGGCTGAACAGTGTGGTAACCAAGTATCGTCCCTGGCAAGGGGGTTGCCGTAGGCGTAGGAGTGTTGGTCGGCACCGTCTGCCGGTTGTAATCCTGCCCCGGCGCAGCCCACGAGGTGGGTCCGGCAAGCAATCCCGCTACCATCACCCCCACCAACGTAAACAACAGTCTGCTTTGTCTCATGATGACCTCCTATAGCGTAAACTCCCGCCAGCAGCCCCCTCTCCTTTGGTTAACATATACATTTTAGCCCGGCAGAAAGCGGTTGTCAAGCCAGGTACGTTTCAGTTTCATGGCGAATTGGTGACAAATCCCCCCCAAAAGCCCCAAATGCAGCGAATCTTGGGCAAAGATCCGGTAAATGGTGCGGCAGTAGTTGACAAGCCCTTGCCTGCGTGTTATACTGCGCGCCGTGGGCCGTTAGCTCAGCACGGTAGAGCAGGGGCCTTTTAAGCCCAGGGCCGCAGGTTCGAATCCTGCACGGCCCACCTCAAGAGCTCGGCCCGAATGGGCCGAGCTTCTGTATGGGAGATGGTACGATGGTTCTGCCGTGGTGGGCGTTCCTGCTCGCGCTAGTAGCCATGCTCGTCGGCCTGCTGGGCGTGTTCCTCCCGCTGATCCCCGGCGTCGGCTTCATCTGGCTCGTGGCGCTGATCTATGCCATCGCCGAGGGATTTGCGACCATCGACCCGATCACGTTCATTGTCCTCACCTTCCTGGGCGCACTCGGCGTCACCTCCGACCTGTGGATGAGCAAACTGGGCGCCACCCTCGGCGGCGCTTCCTTCCGCGCGCTGCTGGCTGGGCTGGGGCTGGGCATTGCCGGGGCTATCCTGGGGCTGATGTTAGGGATTGCCGGCACCCTCCTCGGCTTACCCGCGCTGGGAATAGGCCTGGTGGGGCCCCTCGCCATCATCGGCGCCATACTCGGCGTCTTCCTGGTGGAACGGCACGTAAGAAACGACTGGCGCGAGGCGCTCAAGGCTACTGGCGGATGGCTCGCTGGCTGCGCCCTGTCCGGCGCAGTTCAGTTCGTCATCAGCGTTCTGATGATCCTCATCTTTGTATGGCAAGCACTGAAAGGCTAGGAAAATGACACGACGCAGCAGACGCAATTGGCTACCCACCCGGGCCCCCCGCAAAGGCACCCTGATCGTCGCCAGGATTATCTATTTTGCCGGCCTCTCCGGCTGGCTGGGGGTGGTTCCCCTCCTGGACCACTACGCCACCGCCGCACTCGCCTTCGCAGGCGGCCTCCTCATCCTCGGCGCGCTTTTGCGAGACCTGTAGCCGGATTGAACCCCGTGTCTGTTCAAAATTTGGGAACGTGTTCTGTATTCCCCACTGGGGCTGCAAAAAGACATACTTTTGGTGCAACTCGCCCCACTTCGATGCTATGTATGGCGCTATTTAGGGCTGACGCCCCACCAACAACCTATTTCCCCATTTATTGAACAGTCACGAACCCCTACCCACTTGACCGCGTGTAAGGTATAGAGTACGATCTGCCCGATGCACGCGGTAGTCGTACTCGCCGATAGGCCGTTCTGGGCAACGCTCTGCAGGCACATCCGAGCCTGCCTCGCTCTCGTGGCTTGCCTCGCTGCCCGCCTCGGCGAGCAGGTGAAAGAGCTAGGCGTCTCGACAGAGGAGTTGATCCGCCGATTCCAGCGCGGCCAACTCAGGGCGTTCGAGGCGCTCTATGATCGATTCAAGGACACCGTCTACCGCACGGCCCTCTTCGTTACCCGCAACGGCGACGAAGCAGAAGACGCCACACAGGAGACCTTTCTCGACGTACTGCGCGCGCTGCCGAACTTTCGCATCGAGGGGCCAGCCCGCTTCGAGACCTGGCTCTACCGCGTCACAGTCAACCGCTGCCGTTCCCGGATGCGGCGCAAGCGCCTGCCCTCGGCCGAATGGAACGACATCGAGGAGCAGTTGGAACGTATCCCTGACTCAGACCCCAGCCTCAATCCCGAAGGAGTCACTCTGCGGCAGGAACGAGCGGTGGCCCTCTGGGAGGCGGTGGACACGCTTCCCGAGCCACAGCGCATCGTCGCCCTCCTGCGCTATCAGCAGGATATGTCGTACAGTGAGATCGCCCAGACGCTCGGCATCAGCGAGGGAACCGTCAAGTCACGGCTCTACCACGCCCACCGCAAGCTGGGGGAGCAGTTGGGATCGGTCGAAATTGAGGAATAGAGCATGAGTCCGCACGTCGAGACGGAACTGATCGCGTACCTGGACGGGGAGTTGAGCGCGCAAGAGCGGGCACGGGTAGAGGCCCACCTGACCGAATGCCCCCGCTGCGCTCGCGCGGTAGAACGGCTGCGGGCGCTGCGACAGGACCTGGGCGCCACGTTCAACACGGCGCTTTCTCCCGTGCGCCTGCCCGCTGAGGCAGACGCGCGCATTCGCGATCGGTTGCGCGCTCGAATCGAACCCCGCCCGTGGTTGGCACTCTGGCGACGGCGCGGGCTGATCGCTCAGGCCGTGTTGGGTGCACTCACTCTCTTGTTCGCACTCAACACCGCCCAGGTGCTGCGCTTGCCGCCACCGGCCGCGCCGCACGAGACACTGGTTCTCGGCCAGAACCGGCTCGCGCCCGGTGTCCAGGCCGCGCTGCGTGTTCTCGTCCGCTCGACCGATGGCGCAGCCGAGCCTATCGAAGGCTCGGAGGTCGTCGTCAAGATCGGGCGCCCGCCGGGGCTGGCACAGGTCGTCTACACCGGCCAGACAAACGCCAGCGGCACCGCCAACGTCGCCTTCACCGTGCCAGAAGACCTGGAAGGCGGCGCCCAACTGGTCATTGAGACCTCTTCCGTCAAGGGTGAGGACCGCATCGTGCACCCCATCACCATCGCGCGGGATTACAGGCTGCTCCTCGGCTCCGACAAGCCCGCCTACCGGCCAGGCCAGACCATCCACCTGCGCGCATTGGCCCTCGACGCCACGAACCTCAAACCCACCGCAGGGGCGAAAATCACCTTCGTCGTCATCGACGCCACCGGGCAACGGCTGGTGCATCACGGCGTGGAGACGTCCGAGTTCGGCATCGCCGCACGGGACTATGCGCTCCTGCCCAATGCCGCGCCCGGCCAATACACACTTCGGGCGACGCTGGGCGACACAGTCTCCGAGCGCACCGTCACCGTGGGCGACTATGAGCTGCCTGCCTTCCGCGTCACGCTGGGAACAGACCGCGCCTACTACACCCCAGGAGAGCGCGTGACCGGCTCTGTGCAGGCCGAGTACTTTTTCGGCAAGCCGGTTGCCGGCGGCCATGTGATCCTGCGCGGCTACACCAGGGATCCGCGAGGTACACCAGCGATCGTCGTGCAGGCTCAAACAGACGAGGAGGGAACAGCCAGGTTCGCCTTTTACTTGCCGCCTGGCTTTGGCCAGTCGGCAACAGTAGAACCGTTCTTCTTCGACCTGGAAGCTGACGTGCTCGACGCGGCTGGGCAGCGGGCGGGCATCCGCCAGTTCGTGCCGGTGGCTGCCCAGACAATCCTGATCCGGGCCGTGCCGGAAAGCGGCAAGCTCAAGCCCGGCATCGAGAACACCGTCTACGTCCTGACCGCCTACCCCGACGGACGGCCAGCTCCAACGTCCCTGACCATCGAGGCTGCCGGTGAGACGCACTCACTCGACACCGACCCTCACGGCCTGGCCGAGTTCCGTTACGTTCCGGGCGATGCCGCACAGATCACCATCCACGCCCAGGACGCGCAGGGGGCTCAGAGCAGCACCACGTTCGGCTTCCAGACCGATCGGCTACCGCAAACACTTCTCCTGCGGGCGGAGCGAGCTGCCTACGAGGTCGGCGACACGCTGCGAGCCGAGGCACTGGTCGCTGGACCCCAACTCCCACAGGCCGTCTATCTCGACGTCGTGCGAGCCAGGCAGACCATCGCCACCTTCTCCGCTCCAGTGGAGGACGGGCGCGCCCTGTTTGCCTTCGACCTCGACCAAGCGATGGTCGGCACGCTGGAACTCCACGCCTACTATGTCGATCCGGGCGACAACTTTGTGCGGGACACACGCCTGGTGATAGTCGATGCGCCGCGCCAGGTAGCTGTCGCCATGAGCGCCGACCAAGACACATATCGCCCTAGCGAGACGGCTCACCTGCAGATCCAGACCGCCCTCACCTCGACCAACCAGCGAATCAGCCAACCGGTTCAATCCGCTCTGGGCATCGGCGTGGTGGACAGTTCGGTGGAAGCCCTTGAGACGCTGCCCTCCGGCTTCGTGCGGGCCTACTTCCTCATGGAACAGGAGTTGAGAGAGCGGCCAGGGCAGGGGCTCGACGTGCCCACCCTGCTCGAAGCCGAGGAGGAACTGCGCGCGTCGCAGGACGTGGCCGCCCGAGCCGCCTGGGCTGGCGCAAGCGGCGCCGACTTCACGCTGGTCGAGGAATCGACTGCCGCACCGATGGAAGACACCGCCGCGGCCGCCCGCGTCGCCCTGTCCAACCGGATCGGCCTCGCCCTTGCCCTGCTGCCGCTGCTCCTGAGCGGTGTCGTGGCGTGGGGACTGCGGATCACCGGTGCGTTGGGCCGCGCGCTGCGCCGCGTGGGCATCGGTGCGCTCGTGCTGTTCCTCGCCTCACCGGTGTTGTTCCTCGTCGTCGGTGGCGCGATGTGGCTGCTATGGGCCGCCCTCGGCGCCATCGCCCCGGCGATGGTGCTCGTGGCCATCGTTGCGCTCCTAACGTGGCTGGCTGCCCACGGCTGGCTGCGGCGAGATACACGGCTGCAACTGGCGACCGGGTTTGCAGCGGCCTATCTCGTGCTGGGCGGGCTGCTGGTCGTCCTGGCCGCCCGCGGCGACGATTCTTCCGGTCTACTGCTGGCCGCGATCGTGATCGCCTTCCTGCTGGCCGTGGCCGCCCTGACAGCGCTAGGGCAAGGGCTGGTCGTCGAGGGGTGGCGCGCCACCGGCTGGGCGACCACGGCACTGGCGCTGCTGCTGATCCCGCTGGCCATCTATCTCCCCTTCGTGCCGGGCGCGGCCTCCGGCCTGACCAAGACCCTAGGCAACCCGGCCCTCTACGCCGGCCCGGCCGGCTGGCTGACTGGGTGCTGCCCGGCTCCGGCCGCGACAGCGGAGCCGGCTGCGGCGACTAAAGCGCCCACAGCCAAACCGACGGCAGAGCTAGAGAAGGAGATCACCGCGGAGCCAGTAGCGCCGACCAAAGCGGCAGCGGCGACCGGCGAACCAACACCGCTGCCCTCACCAACACCCGCACTGCCATCGTCCACGCCAGCTCCCACCGTGGTATCTCTGCCCACCGAGCCTTATCCCCTGCGCCAGGTTTTCCCCGAGACGCTCTACTGGAACGCCGAAGCAGTCACCGACGAGGACGGCAGCTTTGGGCTCGATCTGGAGCTGGCCGACAGCGTCACCACCTGGCGGCTGACGGCGCTGGCCTCCACGCGAGAGGGCGACCTGGGCGTCGCCACCTACGACATCGTGGTCTTCCAGGACTTTTTCGTCGAACTCGATCTGCCAACGACCATCACCCAAGGAGAGACCATCACCGTCACCGTCACCCTGTACAACTACCTGCCCCAACCCCAGACCATCCGGCTGGAGCCGGAACCCGCCGGTTGGTACACGTTCGAGTCGCTGCCCCAGGACGTCACCCTGCCGGCAGAGGGCGTCGCCACAGCCACCCTCACCATCCGCGCCGAGCGGGCCGGGGATTTCACCCTGCAGGTGAACGCTGTGGGCGAGGGCATGTCCGACGCAGTGGCGAGAGACGTGACGGTCAAAGCCCCGTGAGAAGCGCCAATGCCTCGGACGCTTGATAAACCTCCGGGGTCTCCTAGAACCGACAGCCCACCTCGTCGAGCGGGATGCTCTCCACGAGCTACGGCAACGTGGCAGACCACGACCCCCGAATGAACTTTTTCCTCCACGGTCGCGTGTAAACCAGTAGAAGCGGCCACCCGAGCGCCGCTTGCCAGACCCAAAGGAGGAAAGAAATGCACAGGAAGACCCACATCGCATTGATCGCGCTGGTTGCGATCGCCGCCCTGACCGCCGGATGTGCCTGCGCGGCTCCGGCCGGGACAGCGGAACCGGCTGCGGCCACAATGGCCCCGCGCTCTGAAAGAGAAAGGGCATCCGTGCCCACATCCGAGCCAGTGGCGGAGCCAGTAGAGGCCCCAGCAGCTACCCTGTTGCCAACCTCCGCTGCGGCTGGTGGCGAGAAGGGGACCGGCGGCGACTCCCTCACCCTGCCCTACCGCCCCAACCGCCTCGTCATCAAGAACGCCGAGCTAGCGCTGCTGGTCGCTGACACCGACAGCGCCATCGACCGCACCGCGCAGATCGCCGCAGACACCGGAGGCTATATCCTCAGCTCCCGCGTCTGGTACCAGGAGTGGCTGGGAGAGAGCTACAAGTACGCCACCATCACGCTCAGCGTCCCCTCCGACCAGTTCGAATCGGCGATGCGGCGGCTGCGTGGGCTGGCGGTGCAGGTCATCGACGAGACCGCCTCCGGCCAGGACGTCACCGACGAGTACGTCGATCTCCAGTCGCGGTTGGGGAACCTGATCGCCACGCGCGACCGCATTCGCTCCTTTCTCGATCGGGCAATGACGGTCGAGGAGGCACTGCAGATCAACGAAGAGCTCAAGGTCGTCGAGGAAGAGATCGAACTGGTGCAGGGCCGTATGAACTATCTCTTCGACCGTGCGGCCTACTCCACCATCACCGTTCAGATTCAGCCAGAACTGCCCAAGGCCACGCCCACTCCGACGCCAACCCCCACTCCGACTCCCACGCCTACACCCACACCCACGCCTACACCCACACCCACACCGTGGAACCCCGTCGAGACCGCTGAACAGGCCAGCGGCACGTTGGGATCCATCCTGCAAGTTCTCGCCGAGCTCGCCATCTGGCTGGGCATCGTCGTGGTGCCACTGGTGGCTCCGCCGGTGCTCCTGTGCGCCGCTGTGGCCTGGATCGCCCGGCACTGGATGAGGAAACGGGCCAGTAAGATAAACAATCAGAAGACAAGCCCATAAACCGTCTTTCTCCCCTCTCCCCTTGTAGGGCGCGCGTCAGGCAGCCGTAGCCTTTCCGGCCAGCAGACGCCAGGCGTGCGCCCTCCTCCCGTAGAGCATCCCGGCGCAAATGATGGTACGCTCCTAGATACAGCGACCAGACTATCGCAGCAGGTCCTACGTATAAGTATCGTAAACCCAGGCATCTCCCCCGCTTGGGCAAGGAGGGCGCGATGAAGCGACGCGTACTGCACGTCTACCAGGACTTTTTTCCAAAGCGCGGAGGGATCGAGGATCACATCCTGACACTGGCGCAAGCACCATCTGATCGCCACGAACACATCGTCCTGGTCGCGGCAGATGGTCCCGTCACCCGCCGCGAGACCGTGAACGGCGTCATGGTGATCCGCGCCGCCACTTATGGCCGCTACTACACCCCATTCTGCCCGAGCATGCCACGGTGGATCAAGCGGCTGCGTCCCGACATCGTCCATCTGCACCATCCCTGTCCGATGGCCTACGTGGCCTGCCTGTCAGCACGGCTGTCAGCCCCTGTCGTTCTGGGACATCACAACGACATCGTCAAGCCTCGCGCCCTGCTCAAGCTCTATCTGCCCCTGCAGCAGGCGATGATGAGACGGGCTGGCGCGGTGCTGGTTGGCACGCAGGACTATCTGGACACCTCGCCGCACCTCGTTCCCTTCCGGACCAAGTGCCGGATCGTGCCCTACGGCATTCCGCTGCGGCAGTTCACGCCAAACGCCGGGACAGAATCCCTCGCTGCCCGCATCCGCCGCGCCCATCCCGGCCCCATCGTCCTGTTTGTCGGCAGGCTGTGCTACTACAAGGGGCTCGACGTGGCCATCGATGCCATGCAGAACGTAAACGGCACCCTGCTGATCGTCGGGCATGGTCCTCTGGTCGATGACGTCAGCCAAAGCATTGAGACCCTCGGCCTGGAGTACAAAGTCGTTCTCGTCGGGCCTGTGGACGACGCCACCCTCGTCGCTTACTACCGAGCCTGCGATCTGACCATCCTGCCCTCGATCTACCGGAGCGAGGCGTTCGGCCTGGTGATGCTTCAGGCGCATGCCTGCGCCCGGCCTGTGATATGCAGCGACCTCCCCGGCCTCTCCACGGTCAATGTGGACCATCGCACGGGCTTGCTCGTCCCGCCCGGCGACGTGAGTGGACTGGCCAGCGCCATCAACCGCCTGCTCCACGCGCCCGCCTTGCGCCGCCGCATGGGCCGGGCCGGGCGACGGCAGGTGGAGCAGCTCTATGGCGCCGACCGGATGGCTCGGCGGATCGAGGAGGTATATGACTCACTCGCAGGATAGCAGCGGCGGCAATGGCCACGACATCTGCAACGGGCTGACTTTCGACGTCGAGGATTGGTTCCACGGATTCAACTTCTCTCCGTTGGAACAGAGCCGCCTACCCCACCGTCTACACGTCGGCCTGCTGCGCATCCTCGAAATCCTCGAGACTGCCCAAGTCAAAGCCACCTTCTTCGTTCTAGGCTCGCTGGTCGAAGAGTGGCGTGCTACTTTGGGCCTGATAGTGGACGCCGGACACGAGATCGCCACCCACGGCTACCAGCACACGCCAGTATATCGCCTGTCACCCGGCAGCTTTTTCCGCGATCTCCAGCAGGCACTGACAGCCCTGTGTGCTATTACCGCTCAGCCGATCAAGAGCTACCGAGCACCTTTCTTCTCCATCACCCGGCACAACCTGTGGGCGCTGCCCATTCTGGTCAAAGCTGGCATCGCCCGCGATTCCAGCATCGTCCCGGCACACAACCCGCGCTACGGCATCCCCACTGCAGAGCGTTTCCCTCATCCCGTATTCACAGATTATCCCCCCAGACTGACCGAGTATCCAATCTCGACCGTTACCATCGGCAACGTCAACTTGCCGTTTGGCGGCGGCTTTTACGCCCGCCTGCTGCCCTACAGGCTTATCCGGTGGGCCGTGACACGCCTCAACGCCATCGGCCAACCCGTCATCTTTTACTTTCACCCCTGGGAGTTCGACCCCGACCATCCCAGGGCCGACGACGGCTTGCCTGCCCTCTATCGCTTCACGCATTATCACAAACTGGACAGCACCGCCGCCAAACTGCAGGCACTGCTGCGCGACTTTTCGTTCGCTCCCCTGTCGGGCCTGCCCGACCCAAAGGCAACGGCCTCTCTGTAGGGTACACGCCAGATAGCCACCGTCTCTTGAGATTCACTACCGGACACTTTTCGGAATTTGACTGGACTTGTGGCCTAGTGAAATTATAGCGAGCGTCCTGAGCCTATCGAAGGACGCTCGCGGAAGCCCCTTCGACAAGCTCAGGGTGCTTCCGCTCGCTTGTTTGAAAAAGTGTCCGGTAGCAAATCTTGAAAGTCTTGCCACCACCCCCAACCCATGGTAGAATGCGTAAGTTAGGGAACCCGAGATGACAATCCAGCTTTTCGCCAACGCTACGAATAGTCGCCCCTGTGGCAGGCTCCTTGCCGATAGGAGCTATCACCGTTGGGGAGTGCGCTGACGTTAGAATGGACCTGTCTGCTCACACAAAGCCTCCCCAAGCGGGAGGCTTTTTTGATGTGTCACCAGAGGAGGCTCGCATGGCCAAACAACCTGAGCTCACGACCGAGCGGCTGCTGCTGAGGCCCTTTGCGCTGGCCGATGCGCCAATCGTCCAGCAGTTGGCCGGGGACGAAGCCATTGCATCGACGACGGGGACGATTCCCCACCCGTATGAAGATGGCATGGCTGAGGAATGGATCGGAACACACCCAAAGGCATTCGAAGAAGGCGAGGGAGTCGTCTTTGCGATCACGCTCCGCGAGGACAAAACGCTAATCGGGGCAATTGGGCTGACGATCGAGGGAGATCACGAGAGGGCTGGGATGGGCTATTGGATCGGCAAACCCTACTGGGGCAACGGCTACTGCACCGAGGCAGCCAGAGCTGTCTTGAACTATGGATTTGCCGAGTTGGGGCTGAACCGTATTTATGCCACCCATTTTTCCCGCAACCCCGCGTCGGGTCGCGTGATGGAGAAAATCGGCATGGCGTGCGAGGGATGCCATCGCCAGCACTTTAAGAAATGGGGGGCCTTTGAAGATCTGAAAGTGTACGCGATCCTGAAGGCTGAGTACGAATCACGGGCGCGTTCCGACTAACCGGCTGCCTCACAACTGCACCGACACCACCTCGTAGACCGGATCGGGCTGTGGATGCCCCTTGACCTCCAGCAATCCTGCCGGCTGCGCGTCGGCATAGTTCTGCACCAGCTCATAGACCTGATGGGAGATCAAGATCTGCCCGCCACGGGCGTGCTGCTGCAATCGCCGTCCCACGTTCACCGCGTCGCCGATGACGGTGAAATTCATCATCTGCGGCGCACCGATATTCCCCACGAGCACCTCGCCCGTGCTCACCCCCACCCCAAAATGGAACCGAGAGGACGCGGGGAGTTTCTTGTGCGCCACTTCGATCGAACGGCACAGCCGCCACGCTGCCCGCACCGCCCGCAAGACGTGATCTTCCTGCCGCAGCGGCGCGTTGAAATAGGCAAGCACTCCATCGCCCAGGAACTTGTCCATCGTTCCTGCCTCGGACAGGATCGCCTCGGTCGCCACGGCGATGTGATAATTGAGCACCTCTACCAGCACCTCGGGTGTGGCCCGGACGCTGAAATCGCTAAAGCCACGGATGTCGGCAAACAGCACCGTCGCCTGTTGGAGCACCCCACCCAATTGGACCATCTCCGGCCGATCCATCAGCTTTTCCACCACGCTGGGCGCTACGTACCGCTCGAACAACCCACGTATCTGCCCCTTCTCCCGCTCCTTGGCCTCCTCGACCTGTCGCAACAGGCGGGCGTTTTCCAGCGCGATGGCAGCATAGTCGGCCAGGGCCACGAGCAACCGCCGGTCGTGCTCGGTGAAGGAGCGGGCCGTGACCTTGTTGCTCACCCCAAGCGCGCCAATGGATTTGTCGCCAACCTTTAGCGGCGCGTAGAGTGCCGCCGCCGTCACCGTAGCATCACCCTTGCGCATGGCATCCATCGCAAGTTGAATCTCTGTACGGCTCGATGTGCGCTGCTCCCCCCCAGAGACGTGCTGCTTGCGCACGTACTCCCGCAGCGACTCGGCGCCCTCGTCCTGCAGAAAGACTGCGCCTCCCTCGGCCCCGGTAAGGTAAAGCGCCGCGTCCACGACCCGATCCAGCAGTTGAGCGCGATCCATCAGCGCGGTGACCGACTTGCCGATCTCGTAGAACGTGTGCAGCTCGCGCAGCCGTTCCTCGAGTTGCCGATTGGACTGCACCAACCGGGCCGTGAGAGCCTCCTTTTCGCGCTGCAACCGCACCTCGGTCAGCGCCTGCCCAATGACCTTCAGCATCTCGTCGGCAGTGAAGGGCTTGATCACATAATCACGCACGCCCTTGCGGAACACTTCGACGGCAATAGCCTCGGAACCATGAGAGGTCATCAGGATCACGGGGAGGCTAGATTGCTCGGCGCACAGGGTATCGAGCACCTCGAAACCATTCATCTTGGGCATCTCGAGGTCGAGCAGCATCAGATCGACGCCACCCTCAAGCGCCTTCTGCACAGCTTCGGCACCGTCAGTGGCCTCTACGACCTCGAAGCCGTTGGGCTTTAGAATACATTGGGCGACAAACTCCCGCATCTCGCGGCTGTCGTCCACAACGAGCACTCGAATGTCAGGCAAAGACACCTCTCCTTCACAAGGTAACCAAACAAGTCTCGGCAGGAACTACCCAAGGCTCAATAGAACACGAGGGCATTGTCGCAGGCCGACGGCAGGCTCAACATCGCAGCTATTGTGCTTCGATCTCATAGCTGTACGACGCTATCTCCGTCGTCACAGGAGCCAAAGCAGAGATGGCGATTACGGCGCGACCGGTGGAGCCATCCAGCGGGATCACCCACTCGCCCGTCTGTTCGTCATCCAACCCCAATCGCTGCACCGTCGTCTCTGGCCCAAAGAGGATCAACTGCACCGACCAACGCTGGGGCAACACGTTGGCGTGGCGTACGAAACCGGCGGGTTCCCATCCCCCATCATCCGCCTCAAAGTCGCTTGTGTAGCCTACCTCAGCGACGGTCACGTCGTCCAAGATGAAACCCGGGCGGTTGACTGCATCATCGGTGACATACTCGAAGCGAACCAGAACCTCCTGGCCAGCATACACGGAGAGATCTACCTCCTCCTGCATCCACTCCGGCTTACGTCCACCACCACTCGTGCCAGTATAGGCCCAGCCGAAGGAGCTGCCGTTGGGATCGGAATCGGTGCCGGACGGGGTGATGAGGATATCCCAGGTCTGCCCACCATCGGTGCTGGCCTCAACGTAGGCATAGTCCCAGTCCTCTTCGATATCGTACCAGGCCCAGTACGTCAGCGTAGCTTCACTCACACCGGAGAGATCGAAAGCACGGGTAAGCGTCATGTCCGAATCATCGCCCCGGTTCGACCACCAAGCATACTGCCCGCTGTGCGCAGTGGTATCCACCAGTCCAACCTGGGTCGAGCCGGTGAAGCGAAAAAGCAGCGGCTGCTCCCCCTCCAATTGGATATAGTCGGTGCCGTATTGGTGCACCGTAGTCTTCTTGGAGACCGGGTAATCTTTGTCGTCATAGGTGATCCCAATATCGAAAGGGGCCGGGTCTATCGCCTCATAGCCATAGCGCCCATCAGCGATGGAAGGCTCGTCCAGCAGATTGGCCACGGTCCAATCGGCAAAGAGATCCTCGTGGGTCAGCTCCGTACCCAGATCGTCCAACACTCCATCCACGCTGGCAAAAGAGTTCTCGGGGTGGGCGACCAGGGCCTGGGTCGCTTCCGGGCCGAAGCGGTCGAGGAAGTAAGCAGCAAAGAGGTAGGCCGCGCCATAGTTGGGCGCAGCCGTGCCGGGTGAGTCAGGCCAGGAGTTGAGCTGTAGATCCGGATCCACGGCAAAGGCCCACTCAAACCCGCCGACGTCAAACCCGTTGAGATAGGCAGCCAGTTCCGAAAATCCTTCGTTGAGCCAAGTCTCCTCATTGCGGTCCTGGTACCAATGAATCATGTGCTGGAACTCGTGGGCCAGCACGCCGTTGTAGAACTCGTCGTTGATGGTCACGTTCTCGATGTTGATGTAGAACATCTCCATCTCGTTGGAGTCGTCGCGCACAGCGGAGACGAACTCGTCGCGACTGCTGTAGTATCCGGCGACGGTGAACCCCAGGCCACGCGCGTGGAGGACGGAGACGTGCGGATCGTTATCCACCCCCGGGCTCCACTCGGAGCCGAAGAAAGCCCGATCGGTCACGTACGTGTGTTCCTCGAACAAGTCGGCTGCCGCCTCCAGATCGCCCTGGTCGAAAGCTACCCCATCTTCCACCCACATGTACACGCGCGCGGTCTTGTACTCCAGAATAGCCTCAATATCAAATCGCTCGTCGGTGTCCACGTTCGAGACGTGAAAGACCCGGCGAGTGCCGACGGGGTAATCAGGGGAACCTTCTGGATTGATAGAGCGCGGCGTATCAGGAGATAGATTGTTCAGCCGGATGGCCAGGTCGTGCAGGTCACGCATCGGCACGATGGTCGTTTCCAGCAGGGCCACCGTCTCCGCCCCGACGTCGCCGGGAGGATCGCGGACAACGTCTAGAGTAGGCGCGACGGTAGGCTCTTCGGTCGATTGGCCGGTAGGGACAGAAGTGAGCCTGGGAATGGGAGGCCCGACGACGGGAGTAGGCACCAGTGTCCCCCCGGTCATCCAATCGAAGCCACTACAGCAACAACAAACGACCACAAGAACAACCGTTGCGACAACAGAAAGAGCAACTGTTCGGCTCATCAACCTTCCCTTTTCAAATCAAACCCTGTGCTCTGCACCCGCCGCGAACAGACCGCGCAGGTCAGAACAGCGATCCAACTCGACAGGCTTGCCATCGAACACGCGGCGTCTACGGACTCACAAGTGCGAGCAACGGTGATGTAGAGACGTAAGTAGACACCTCCACAGCCAGCGATGGAAGGAGACTCATATCCCAGTCGTCCCAATCCTCCCAATCATCCCAGTCGTCCCAGTCGCCGCCACCACAGCAGCAGCAACACGCCGACATCAATACACACACGGCAACAGCAAGCGCAACGATTCTCTGCCTCATCATACGACCTCCTTCAACACGGCTGGATCTACTGCACACAGACAGGCGAAACGCTCACCGGCCGGCGTCCGCACTGCGGAGCAACCCCCCAGCCAATTCTTTCACCGCCTGGGCCAGCGGCGAGCCGGGATTGCGGAGGATCAGCGGCTCTCCCTGAGCCAGCGCCTGGGCTTGGGCAGGGTCAAAGGGCACGGTCCCCACTACCGGCCGCTTCAGGGCGCGCTCCAGTGGCTCAATTGGAGTCTCGGGGCCTGGCGCAACGTAGTTAAGGATGATGCGAAACTTGTCGAACCAGTCCCTGAGGGCACGTAGTGTGCCAACGGCGGTCTGGATCGACGCGGATTCGGCGGTGATCACCAATCCCACGACAGCAGCGGCTTCCACTGCCGCTACCGCCGCCTCGTTCAACACTGACGGTGCATCCACGACGACGGTGGAGAATCTCTGCCGCAGCGTGCTGAGCACGGTCTGCGCGGCCAGGCGCGACATGTTCTGACTTCCCATGACAGGAAATACCGGTGACGCCAGCAGGCGCAGACCGGTATTGTGCTTCAGAAGATGCGAGGCCACGAGGGGCGCGTCAATCCCTCCGGTGCGGGCAAGGCCGGACCAGTTAGGATCGGGCTTCAACCTCAGTTGCAGCGCCGCGTGGCCCGAAGAAGGGCAGAGATCAACCAGGCAGACGGAGGCGTCGCCTGCCTGGGTCAGCGCCGCTGCCAGATTGACCGCAAGCATCGTCACCCCGACGCCGCCGCGCAAGCTCAGCAGAACGACCACACCCTCAAGTGAAGGCGCTCTCACCATAACCCGCTTCGCCAGCAGCGTGCTGATTAGCTCAGACAGCTCCGACATCGTCACAGGCTTGGACATGTGTGCGTCAGCGCCGGCATCCAGGGACGCTTGCCGATCGACGGGCTGACCTCGCGCGGTGAGAATGATGATCGGGACAGAGCTTGTAGCAGGGTTACCCCGCAGTTGGCGACAGATCTCATAGCCGGTTATGCCCGGCATCATCACATCGAGGATCGCAAGATCGGGGGGATCGGCCAGGGCCTTGGCCAGCCCGTCTCGGCCATCAGCACTGAGCACAGTCTGGTGGCCATCCCGCTCCAAGAGCAGATTGATCATCTCCAGGTATTCAGAATCATCGTCAACGACCAGGACTCTTGCCATTGTCGCCTACTCCTCGTCTTCAGCCACACAAAAGGCTCCAATGTGTTCCTTGTTGATCAAAACGGCTCCACCGCTAAAAGTGACATCCGGGCGGATCGAGGACCGCAGCTCGCCATCGAGAATGATGACAAAATCGTCCGTGCCCGTGGTCAACACTGTGCGCATATCCAGCTTGCTCGACAGTCGCAGATACCCCTTGATCTCGAACGCCGGCACAGTGATGAACACCTTGTATAGGAAAGTGCCCAGGTAGCTGCCATAGGTGTGTTCCCGCATCAACCCGTCTTCCTGCCGAGCGACAACGGCAGCAGAGACGTTCTTCTTGTAGAGAGTTGCCGCCATGTAGTTGGCAATGATCTCGGCAGGGCGCTCAACGTTGGAGATGTAAACGTCATCAAGCTGGAGGAAGGATGTACTCCGATCGTTGAGCTGGGCGGTCAGCCTATGATAGCGCACGCTCACACGACCGGATATCCGATAGTTGTGAGTGAAAAAATCTGCCACTATCCGGACGCTGCCTGACTCTTGCATCACCCGATTCCTTTCACGCAGAATCTACCCCGACGACGTGCGCTCCGGTGCTTGCTCTACGATTCGCACGCTGGCGCTGGCTCCGATGCGATTCGCCCCGGCCTCGATCATCGCCAGGGCATCAGCATAGCTCCGGATGCCTCCGGCGGCCTTGACCCCCATCTGCTGACCCACCGTCTGTCGCATCAGCCGCACGTCTTCGACGGTGGCCCCGCCATGCCCTGAGCCCGTCGAAGGTCGCGCGAAGCCGGTCGAAGTCTTGACAAAGTCGGCACCCGCGGTCTGCGCCAGCTGGCAGGCGGCGACTTTCTCCTCATCACTCAGTAGCACAGCCTCGATGATGACCTTGAGCAACGCGCCATCCTCGTGGCAGGCCAACACCACGGCTGCGATGTCATCCCGCACCGCCTCATGATCGCCCGCCTTCAACGCCCCAATGTGGAGCACCATGTCGATCTCGGTCGCACCGTCGGCCACAGCCTGCCGAGCCTCGCACACCTTGGCCTCGGTGGTGGTCGCCCCGAGAGGGAAGCCCACCACGGTGCACACATCCACCCCGGAGCCCTGCAGCTTCTCCGCTGCGAACCGCACATAGACAGGGTTGACGCACACAGTAGCGAACCCATAACGGCGGGCTTCGTCGCACAACTGCGCCACCTGCGCTGGCGTTGCTTCTGGCTTGAGCAACGTGTGATCGATGAGACGGGCGATCTCTTCTCTGTTCAACAGACTCGTCTATTCCTCAACTTCCGGAAAAACATAGTGTTCCACCGGACCCCACTGCTCCGGCGGCCAGTAGCATATCCACGCCTTGCCGACGATATCTCCCATCGAAAGAGGCCCCCACTGGTGAGAATCGTCCGAATCGCCGCGATTGTCCCCCAGGACGAGATACTCTTCCTCCCCCAAGGTCCACGAACCGGTGTATGCGGGGAGATTGAGGACGTAGGGTTCGTCGAGAATAATGCCGTCTATCCACACTCTCCCGTCCCGAACCTCCACCTGTTCCCCTGGCAACCCCACGATGCGCTTGATATAGTCCTCGCCGAGATTCGTGGGGGGATGGAGAACGATTATGTCCCCCCGCTCGGGCGGGTGAATCCAGTAAGCCAACCGGCTGATGATCAGATACTGTCCATCGTGCAACGTCGGCTCCATGCTAGTGCCGTTTACTTGAGAGCGTGCCGTAGCTGCGTTGATGACGACGAACAGGATAACCGTCAGCAAGATGGTTTCCATGACTTCACGCAGCACCGAGCGCCTGCCAAAGGTTCGAGCGAGAGACACTCGCCCGGCTTGTGGAGAAGGCTCCGCTTCCGGTCGTGCTTCCTCGGTTTGAAATTCCTCCAATATATCCCCTCACCGTCAGATGTAGTCGCTGTCTTGCGACAGTTCAATTCTACCTTGCTTTGTCCTTCGAGGCAAGTCCCGCGACAGGCATACCACAACCCCCAGATCGGTTGATATCACGCCTCATCACCGGAATTGACTTTTCGCCGTCTCCCGGTAGAATGTAGGGTGGTTCAAACCGGCTCCAAGCCGCAAATGTGGAGGATTCGTGGGCAATGCACAATCGATTCTGATCGTCGATGGCAACGAGGGCTTCGCCACCCTGCTCAAACAGAGCCTGGAACAGGATGGCGGGTATCACGCCGTCCTGACGACCAACGCAGACGACGCGCTACGTGCGCTGTCCTCCACCCCGTTCGATCTCGCCATCGTCGATCTAGGGTTGGAGAACCCCGATGGCTCTACCCTCGCACGCGCGATGCGCCAGCAGAAAGCCGACCTGCGCCTGATGCTGATCCCAATCCAGGGTGACACACTCCCGCCAGAAGCGTCCGACCTGAACGTGCAAGGTGTTCTGTCCAAACCCTTCTTCCTTCCAGAGCTACCGGATCGCATCGCCGACACGCTGGCGAGATCCGTAGACTCTGCCAACGCGAGCGCGATGTTGGCCATCGAACAAGCGATAGCTGAGAATCCGAGAGCCACACAGCCTATCGTGACGGACCCGGCCCTGCTTGATCCCAAGGTCACACCCATTGTAACGGAGCCAGAATCGATTGCCGCGAACGACACCGCGCCACCCACCGCGAGCAAGGGAAAGAGGTCACCCGCGAGCAAGGCCGACCACACGGCAGAGGTGCGCGAGCACATTCCCGAGATCGTCCAGGAGATGAACGTGCTGGCGCGAGACGTGAATGCCACCGTGGTGCTTCTGAGCTGCAAAGGTCGGCTGCTTTCCCACATCGGAGCCATCTCTGTTCAGGACGCCGTCGGACTGGCCCAGGCCACGACCGAGAACTGGCGTACCGCCGCCCGCACAGCCGAAATCCTGGGGCAGGAACTGTCACATTTTGAGCAGAGCACAGAGGGCGGCGAGCACACGCTTTATTCGCTGGCCGTCATCGAGGATATCATCCTCTCCATCGCCCTCAACACGAGCGTGCCGCTCGGCATGATCCGCCATCGGGCCAAGAGCGCGGCAGACACCCTTCGAGACATCCTCAACAGCAAGTAGTCACAAGCGACAAGGAGCCATATGTCTCCGAGAAAGAAACTGGTACTGATCGATGGCCACTCGCTGGCTTACCGCGCCTTCCACGCCCTACCCGAAGACATGAAGACCTCGGGCGGCGAGCTGACCAACGCCATCTTTGGCTTCACGTCGATGCTGCTCAACGTCGTACGCGACGAGAATCCGACCCATATCGCCGTCACCTTTGACAAAGGCCGCACCTTCCGCCACGACGTGTACGCCGAGTACAAGGCGCACCGCGCCAAGATGCCCGACGAACTATGCTCCCAGATGGACCGCGTCCGGCAGGTGGTGGAGACGCTGGGGATCCCCGTTTTCGAGCAAGAGGGGTACGAAGCGGACGACCTGCTGGGGACGCTGGCTCGCCAGGCGGGAGAGCAAGGAGTCGATACGCTGATCGTCACCGGCGACACCGACCTGCTGCAACTGGCGGACGCGCACACCCGTATCCTCACCTCCAAGTGGCGCTTCTCCGACACAGTGATCTATGATACAAAGGGGGTGAAACAGCGCTACAGTCTATCTCCCAGCCAACTGGCGGACCTCAAGGGCATCGTCGGCGACAAGTCGGACAATATCCCCGGCGTGCGCGGGGTCGGTGAGAAAACCGCCACCGACCTGCTGCAACGATACGGCACCCTTGAGGGCGTCTACGAGCACCTGGACGAGGTGCAGAGCCGCTTCCGCAGCAAGCTGGAAGCAGAGCGAGACGTGGCCTTCCTCAGCCGCCAACTGGGCACCATCAAGCGCGACGCGCCGGTGGAACTCGACCTCCACGCGTGCCTGGTGCACGACTATGATCGCGGGCGGGCGCTGGACCTGTTCAGCGAGCTAGAGTTTCGCTCGCTGGTCGAAAGACTGCCAGGGATGGAGCAGACCAAGCCGGCGGGCATCCCTCACCAACTCAGCTTGTTTGGTGATGAGCCTGCCACCACCCTCCCGGCACCCTCCAGCGCCGACTACCAGATCGTCGCCGACGAGGAGGCCCTGCACGGGCTGGTTGCACAACTCAAGAAGACGCAGGCGCTGACGCTCGACACCGAGACCACAAGCACCGACCCCATGCAGGCCGAGCTGGTCGGCATCGCACTCACCGACAACGCCGAGCGAGGCTATTACATCCCGGTCAAAGCGCCGCCCGGCGATCCGCAGTTAGGGTCAGAAACGGTCAAAGCCCTGTCGTCACTCTTGAAGGATGAAAATCTGCCCAAATACGGCCACAACCTCAAGTACGACGTCACGGTCCTGGAACAGGCCGGCGCGCCAGTCGAAGGGCTGGCTTTCGACACCATGATCGCCGAGTGGCTCGTCAACCCGGCCTCCACAAATCTGGGTCTCAAGAACCTGGCCTGGGCGCGGCTCAAGCAGCACATGACACCCATCAGCGACCTCATCGGCACCGGCAAGGGACAGTTGACGATGGATCGGGTACCGGTCGCTCAGGCAGCCCCCTACGCCTGCGCCGACGTGGACATGACGCATCGATTGGTGGCCGAGCTGACGCCGGAGCTGAGGGAAAAAGGGGCATGGCCGCTCTTCACCGAGGTAGAGATACCGCTGATCCCGGTGCTGGCGGCGATGGAGATGGCCGGGGTTAAGCTCGACATCGCCTTCTTGGAACAGATGTCAGGCAAACTGGCAGGTCGGCTGGGAGAACTGGAGACCACTATCCAGGAAATCGTGGGCTACGCCCTCAACGTCAACTCGACCCAGCAGCTCTCCGATGCCCTGTTCAGGGATCTGGGACTGCCCACGCAGGGAATGCGACGCACCAAGACGGGCCACTACTCGACGGCAGCCGGGGTGCTGGAGCGTCTGCGGGGCCAACATCCCGTGATCGATCTCATCCTGGAGCACCGCGAGCTGGCCAAGCTCAAGTCCACCTACGTGGACGCGCTGCCGCAGATGGTCAACCCGCGCACCGGGCGAGTGCACACCTCGTACAACCAGACCGGCACCGTCACCGGGCGCATCAGCTCCAGCGAGCCCAACCTGCAGAACATCCCGATCCGCACGGAACTGGGTCGCCAGGTGCGCCGGGCGTTCGTCGCGGAGCCAGGCGGGAAGCTGATCGCCGCCGACTACTCCCAGGTTGAACTGCGCGTGATGGCTCACGTTTCTGGCGACCGGGGATTACTGGAGGCTTTCGCCCGCGGCGAGGACATCCACGCCACCACCGCCGCCGCCATCGTGGGCGTCCCCCTTGCGGACGTGACCCCCGACATGCGGCGGCTGGCCAAGGCGGTCAACTTTGGCCTCTCCTACGGCCAAACCGCCTACGGGCTGGCGCAAGCGACCGGCCAGACACAGGCCGAGGCAGAGGATTTCATCAAAGCGTATTTCGAGCGTTTCCCAAAGGTGCGGGAGTACATCGACACGACCAAGGCCCGCGCCACGCGGCAGGGATACGTGGAGACGCTGCTGGGGCGGCGGCGCTACTTCCCCGAGCTGCTGCCGGGCAGTAAAGCGACACACAACGTGCGCCAGGCCGCCGAGCGTATGGCGATCAACGCGCCCATCCAGGGCACCGCCGCCGACATCATCAAGATCGCCATGATCCGCCTCCACCACGCCCTTCGCGAACAGAGCCTTCAGGCGCGCATGATCCTGCAGGTGCACGACGAGCTGGTCGTCGAAGCGCCGGACGAGGAAGTGAGGAGCGTCAAATCACTGATGTGCAAGGTGATGGAAGGCGCCTTCGAACTCAAAGCCCCGCTCAAGGTTGACCTCAAGATCGGCCAGAACTGGGAGGAGATGTAACGCCTTTTGGACGGCATAGTGGGGCTGTCCCACCGGGCCGGCTCTACCCGTACAACGACCTATCCTGCGATACAAGACAGTCGAGTTCAGTAGATCACAAAACACTCTCGCTGGAGGAGAGTCCAGCGCCTCAGACGCGGACTCTCGTCCACTTGCAGCAGGTAGTACCCCACTTCGAGATGTTCTTCAGCAAACTCTTGTATCGTGCGGATCGGCCACACGTGGGGAAAGTTATCCGATGGACGAAAAGGAACTGCTCCTGATCATCGAACAAGCCGCCATGGAAGGACGGGCGATGCTTGACCTCCGCGAGGAGGGGCTGACTGCGCTGCCCCCGCAGATCGGCCAACTGACCCACCTGGCAATGCTTGACCTCCGCTACAACCAACTGACCACGCTGCCCCCGCAGATCGGCCAACTGGCCCACCTGAGGATGCTATCCCTCGATGGCAACCACCTGACCGCGCTGCCCCCGCAGATCGGCCAACTAACCAACCTAATGTGGCTAACCCTCAGCGACAACCGACTGACCACGCTGCCCCCCGAGATCGGCCAACTGGCCCATCTGACGGTGCTTGGCCTCCATGGCGACCAACTGACCGCGCTGCCCCCAGAGATCGGCCAACTGGCCCACCTGACGACGCTTTACCTCAACAGCAATCAACTGACCGCGTTGCCCCCGCAGATTGGCCAACTGACCCACTTGACGGAGCTAACCCTCAACAACAACCAACTGGCCGCGCTGCCCCCTGAGATCGGCCAACTGGCCAACCTGGGGAGGCTGGAACTCGACGGCAACCCCCTCACCTCACCCCCTCCCGAGATCATCGCGCAAGGCACGCGGGCGGTGCTGGCCTACCTGCGGGAGCAAGCGAAGGCCGGCCGCCGCCAGTGGGTGTCCAAGCTGCTCGTCGTCGGTGAGGGGGGCGTGGGGAAAACGGCGCTGCTGCGGGTGCTGCGCGGCCAGCCGTTCGACCCCCAGCTACCCGGCACGCACGGCATCCGGATCGAACCGCTAGAACTGGCGCACCCCAGCGAAGCGGGCGTCACCATGCAGCTCAACGCGTGGGACTTTGGCGGGCAGGAAATCTATCACGCCACCCACCAGTTCTTCCTCACCACCCGCTCCCTCTTCGTGCTGGCCTGGAACGCCCGGCACGGGTACGAGCAGGGCAAACTCTATTACTGGCTGGACGCCATCCAGGCCCGCGCCCCCGAGTCGCCCGTCCTGCTCGTCGCCACCCACATCGACGAGCGGGACGCCGACCTGCCGCTGGCCGAACTGCGCGCCCGGTATCCCCAGATCGTCGCCCATTGCGAGATCAGCAACAAGACGGGGCAGGGCATCGAGGGACTGCGCCGGGCGCTCACCGACGCCTCGGCGGGCCTGCCCCTGATGGGCGAGACCTGGCCTGCCAGTTGGCTGGACGCGGCCGAGGCCATCCGCGCCAGGGAGGAAAAACACGTCACCCCGCCGGCCTTGCAGGAGATCATGGCCGCACACGGGGTTTCCGGCGACGACGCGGGGATACTGGCCCAGTGGCTGCACGAGCTGGGCGACATCCTCTATTTTCAGGACGACGAAGAGCTGTGCGACCTGGTGATCCTCAAGCCGCAGTGGGTGACGGAATACATCAGCACGGTGCTGGAAAGCGACGAGGTCATCGGCAGGCTGGGCATCTTTACCCGCGCGCACATGGACGAACTGTGGGGCGATCTCGAGCCGCCCCTGCGGGATCATTTCCTGCGCCTGATGGAGCAGTTCGACCTATCCTATCGCACGCTGGAGAACCGGGAGATCAGCCTGGTGGTCGAGCGGCTGCCCCTCGACCCGCCCGATTACGCGCCGCAATGGGACGCTATCAGGGAACGCGAGCCCTGCCGCGAAATCTCGATGCGCTTCAAGCTCAACACCATCCCGGCCGGGATTCCCACCTGGTTCATCGCCCGGTCGCACCGCTTCACCACGCACACCCACTGGCGCAACGGGGCGCTCTTCGCCTACGGCCCGGAGAAAAGACACCTGGCCCTGGCGCAGGCGCTGCCCCACGAGCGGTACCTCCAACTCACCGTGCGCGGGCCTTGCCCGCACAACTTTTTCGCCCTGCTCAAAGACGGCATCGAGGTGACGCTGGCCCGGTTCCCGGGGCTCAAGATTGAGCGGATGATCCCCTGTCCGGGCCACGGCGGCCAACCGTGCAGCCACGAGTTCGACTATGCCCACCTCCAACAAGCGATCGAAAGGGACCCTCCTGTCCGACACCTCCAGTGCCCCGTCTCTTTCGAGCCTGTTTCGGTATCGAGACTGCTCTTTGGGCTGCACTGGCGCACACAGGACGCGGTCCTCTCGCGGCTGGACGCAATGGAAGAAGCCAACGTTTGCCGATATGAAGGGCTCCTCGCACTCCTACAACGCGAGTTCGCCAAGAGCTTTCGGATGGAGCAATCCAGGATCGAGTCCCATTGCCCCAACGTCTTCGTCCTGCGCCCGAGGGATGGGTCGGGCCTGATGGAAGCCATCGCCGGCCGGAAGCTGGACTTGCAGCTCTACTGCCAGGCGCCGGGAGAATGGCATCCCACCGTCGAGGGCGGGCGGTACCGGATCGACGACCCGGCCAACTGGATCAAGGTGACCGCGCCCTATCTGCGGAAGATGATCAAGGTCTTGAGATACGTCACGCCCGTGATCGGGCCGTGGCTGGCCTGGACCTCGCCGGTCTACGAGGAAATGGTCAAGGACGACGTCAAGTTGATGGCCGAGTTGGTCAAGAAGCTGCCCGATTTGGAAAAAGACCGTGCGTTGGGTTTGGCCGAGGAGATTGGCGAGACTCGCGGCGCGGAGCAAGCCACCGGCGCGGCCCTGCGCGTCTTGCGCCAATTGTTGGACGAAAAAGACCCGGCCCGGCATTGGGGCGGCCTGAAGAAGGTGTTGACCCCCGAGGGGCATTACCTGTGGCTGTGCGAGTATCACGCGCAGGCATACGCCACATGGGGGTGATTTCGGAATATTGAGAGGATACCATGAAGATTACCGTAATCGGCGGCGGTTCAACATACACGCCCGAACTGGTGGATGGACTCGTCCGCCGACGGGACACGTTGCCAACGGATGAGTTGTGGCTGATGGACGTGGCCGCCGACCGGTTGGAGGTGGTGGGCGGATTCGCCCAACGGATGGTCGAGGCGGCGGAGGCCCCCTTCACCGTCCACCTGACGACCGATCGGCCCGCGGCCATCGAGGGGGCAACCTTCGTCATCACCCAGATGCGCGTAGGCGGCATGCAGGCCCGTGGAGAGGACGAACACCTGGGCATCCGGCACGGGCTGGTGGGCCAGGAGACGACGGGCGTGGGCGGGATGGCCAAGGCGCTGCGGACGATCCCCGTGATGCTGGACATCGCCCGAGACGTGGCCCGTCTGGCCCCCGGTGCTTTTCTGATCAACTTCACCAACCCCTCAGGGCTGATCACCGAGGCCCTGCTGCGCCACAGCGAGGTCCGACCTATCGGTCTCTGCAACATCCCGTGGAACGCCTGGAACCAGATCGCGGAGTGGTTGGCGGTGCCGGCGGAGGATGTGGAAATGGACTATGTGGGCCTCAATCACCTCAGTTGGATCCGCGGCGTGCGCGTGCACGGACAGGATATGACCGAGCAGATGCTGTCGGCCTACGTCAACTCGCTAGAGCAGGAGGACAGTCACGGGGTCGCCCCAGACCTGGTGCGTGCGCTCCGCGCCTGGCTCAACGACTACCTGCGCTACTATTACCACACCGCCCAGGTGATCGAAGAGCAACGGGCAGCAGACCGCACACGGGCCGAGGAAGTGATGGAGGTCGAACAGGAGCTGATCGCCCTCTACAGCGATCCATCGCTAACGGCGATGGGACAGCAAAACGCCGCTTACACTCGGTACAATTTCGCGGACAGCACATCGCTCACATTTAGTCATTGATAACCGCCAGCAAACCGTTTACCTTCTGTCTGTCGTTTCGGCAGCAGATACGAGAATGCTTTGATCAGCTTGCCCTTGTAGCAAACCTTCAACTTCTGATACTTGGTGTAGATTGTGACCTCAACATACTGATACTTGAGACGCTTGCCCACCTCGAAGGATTGGTCAAGAATACGGACGGTACCCTGAGTAGACACCAGCCGGATGAAGGTGACCTTTCCAGCAGCGACAGGCAGCTTATCCTCTACCGTGAAGTCAGCTGGCAGCTTGCGTAATTGCTTTCTGCGCCGGTACTGGGCCGCCGTACGTCCGCCGAGTTTGACGTGAACGTGTTGCTCGTTCACCGTCATCATCAAGCGGCGGACGTCACAAGGCCGACGAAACGGACGGCTCAAGAGCAAGGGCTGGAACCAGCCGTTGAAGTTCCCGACCGAGCCATTCCATTGTGCCTTGCCCTTGGGGATGAAAACTGGTTCTATGCCCGGACGCAAGCACAAGCGGATGACGCGGCTGAAAAAGCGAACTGCTTAACCAAAGCCACAGAACTCACGGCCATTATCGAACTGTGCCTTCTCCGGCAGGCCCAGGTGCTGCCAAGCGTGCACCAGGAAACCCAGAACGCTGTCCATGCTGCGGCTGTCGACCAATTCCATATAGATGGACTGGTCAAAGACATCCTTGCAGACCAGAAAGTAGTCACGGGTTGAATCTCCCTTCAGATAGCGCGGTCCGACAACGTCGATCTGGTGCAAATGGTTGGAATCTCGCGCCTGAGGCCCTGGGTATTCGTTGCGCGTGATGCGCGGTGACAGTCGTAGCGGCGGACAGGACAACCCCGCGCGGGCGATGATGCGCCTGATCGCCCGTAGGCTTGGCAATGGCGAGTATCCCAGCGTTTCCAGTTCAGCGCGAATCTGGACCACGCCGATTTGACTGTAACGGGTTTGAGGAGCAACTCGCGCGGCTAGCCGACGCCGGATGCTGATCACCGCCCGCTCGACGTGAGGTGGCGTCCGATTCACTGCCTGGTGGTTGCCGCGAGTTAGGTCATAGAGCCCCTCCGGCCCCGATTCAAGGTAGCGTCGCCACCACTTGTGAAACCAGACTCTTGACCTTTTCAAGGTGCGGCAGATACTCTCGATGCTTTGTCCTGCCAGGCGTAGCCGAATGGCTGACTGGCGAACGGACAACTCGTCTTGCATAATACACCTCCCGTTAACCCTTGTCGCTGGCGGTTATCAGGAGCGAGTATAGCATCCGTCGTAATCGAGAGTATCCATGTGTAAACGTTATACTGGCACTACGTGAGGTACAAAATGTCAATTACAAGCTGTCCGCATGTAATGTCTGAATGTAAACGATGCGCTGTCCTGTCGCCCCTATTCGTCCATTCGCTCACTCGCCCCGACCGGAGGTCGGCATTCGCTTGAGCATCCGCGCCGCCCGCAGCGTGACCCACTTGCTGGGCTCGCCCTTCCGCTCGACGTCGGCCCACATCTTGCCATTGTAGGAGTATTCCATCGGCCAGCGGCCCTGATCGTCCTGCTTGGAGAGCACCAAGTCAATCGCGTCGCTCAGACGTGGATTGCCCCCACAGCCCGCCTCTGCCAACGCCTCCAAATTCAGCAGCACGTCGGTGACGTAGCCCAGCGGGTAGCCGAACTTGAACCAACTGGAGTTGATGCGCTCTTTGTAGGGATAATCGGCGCGGGTGACGTCGTAGCTGAGCAGAAAATCGACGGCAGCCTTGATAGCCGCCTCGACCACAGACGTGCGGCCCTCGGCAGGCACGGCATTGAGCGCCCACAGCGCCCGCACCGCGCCCCACCCACACGGCAGACCGTAGTTGGCCGAGCAGTAAAAGCCGGGGGCCTGGACGCCGCCCTTGCGATACCAGTCGTAGCCGTCGCCGATGATGGAGCGGGCCAGTTGCTCGATCGCATAGGCCAACCGCACGTCGCCCCAATAGCCCAGATCGAGGAGCGCGCGCACCACGTTGCCCCACAGACAATAGATGGCCGTGCTTGGCGTTCCGTTGATGGCAAAGGCGCCGCTCTCCGCTTGGCCGTGCTCGAAAACATACTCGACGGCCCGGCGTATGCGCTCATCTCGCCCATCTGCTCCAAGCTGCGCCAGGAAGGGCACCTGCCAAATGGTCGCCCGGTACTTGGGGGAATAGATCGATCCCGGCTTCATCCAGTAGCCATCAGGGTACTGGGCGTCCAGGATGGCGAGCACAGGGCTGGTGTGCATCACCGCGTCTTGAGCAGCGACGACCTCAGGGGCGGCGGCGGGTCGGTCGAGCAAGTCGCGCAGGGCAAAGTAGCGCACGCCGGGATTGGCCCCGTCAGGCTCCAGCAGCCAGGGGAGCGGATCAGCATTGAGCTTTGACTTCCAGGTCACGATCCTCCTTCACAGCAAGTGATCAGCCTGCCGGGAATTGTAGCACGGCTGGGTAGGCGGGGCAAGTCAAGATGCTTGGCAATAAACGCTTTCGGCATATAATGCACACCTGGGAAGACGAGGACGAATGACAAAGTCTATTGGCCTATCCTACTTCTCCGGCACCGGGAACACCCAGGTCGTCGCGGAACTGCTCGCGGAAGCGTTCGTGCACCACGGCGCCCAAGTCGAAACCACACGGATCGAGCACGTCCTGCAGGGGAAAGCCCGGTTCGACCCCGAGGCATACGATCTCATCGGCATCGGCCATCCCGTCCACTGCTTCGATGCGCCGCGCATCGTCTACGACTTTGGACATCCTGCCCCAAGCTGAGAACAAGCGCACCTTCATCTTCAAGGCTGCTGGCGATTTCATCTCAGTGAACAACGCCGCGTCCAAGATGGCGATCAAACGGCTCAAGCGCAAGGGATACGACGTCTTCTACGACCGCATGGTCTGCATGCCCGCCAACTGGGCCATGAAGTACGCTGACGAGTTCGCCAAGCAGCTTTGCTACATCGCCACCGCCAAGGCGGAGCACATGGCCGGCGAGATCCTGGCGGGGCAATCCAGGGACCTAAGAATCAACCCTCTCCTCAGATGGATGGCGCGTCTGCTCTCCCGCGGCGAGGACTGGGGCGCGCGGCGTTTTGGCAAAGGGCTTGCCATCACCGACGCGTGCACCGACTGCGACACATGCATCGACAACTGCCCCACTAACAACATCCATCGCGAGAACGGCAGGATCGCGTTTGGAAACGAGTGCGTGTGGTGTATGCGCTGCATCTATGCATGCCCCCAACAGGCCATCGTGCCCCGCTCCGCCAAGTTCTGCGTGCTCAAGGATGGCTACGACATCAGGACCATCATCAACAATCCGAACCTCGAAGGCGACTTCATTACAGAGGAGACCAGGGGCTTTTTCAGACGCTTTCTCGAGTACGTTCGCAACGCGGACGTGTAGCCGGTGTTACTGCAGGAGGGGGTCAAGAGTCCCGCTAAAAACCGCAGACACGGAGCCCTTCTATGGTTTCTCATCAGAACCCTGCCTTGATCTGGCAAGACGAATACACCATCCGCTCGTACGAGGTGGACACCCAGGGCAACGCGACGCTGCCCTTGCTCTGCCGGCTCATGCAGGAGTCGGCCTTTAACCACGCTAAGCACCTGGGCCTCGGTATCTCGTGGCTGACTGAGAACAATCTGGCGTGGTTCCTGTCGCGCCAGCTCATCGCCATAGACACCTATCCCAGATGGGGGGACACCATCCGGGTTCTCACCTGGCCCACGGAAAGGGAGCGGTTGTTCTGGCAGCGCGATTTCAAGCTCCTCGATGACGACGGCAACACCATCGGCAGAGCGACGACGGCCTGGCTGGTGATCGATCTGGCCGGGCGCAGGCCCCAACGCACCGATACCCTCCCTTCCCTCGACACGCCAAACGACGTCGAACGTGCCTTTCCACGCCGACCTAAGAAAGTAGCCGCTCTGAGCAAGAATGCCACTAGCCATTCCATACGCGTCGGCTACCGGGACCTGGACGTCAACGCGCACGTCAACAACGCCAGGTACATCGAGTGGATCCTGGATAGCTTCGACCAAAAGTTCCACAAGTCTCACAGCCTGAAAGAGACGGAAGCCAACTACCTAATCGAGGCACTGTACGGCGACGCGCTCTCCGCCCACTGCGGGCGTGTGGACGAGCAAACCTTCCTCCACAGCCTGGTGCGCGACGCCGATGGCCTGGAGCTTTTCCGAGCCAGGACCCTGTGGGAGTCCAGCGAATAGCTCAGGCAATCTGCCTCAAGGTCTTGACCGCGCTCTCGACAGAGCGGCGGTCTTTTTTGCCCAAGGCGGGATCGGCGGCCCACCGTTCGTAGAGTGGCAGCAGCGGCGCGAACTCGGGCAGCAGCTTCACGGCCATGTTGCGGATGGCGTCGCACAGCACCCAGGTGGCCGCGGAGTCTTGCGGCGGGACGTGACGGGCCAGGAAATCGCGCACAGGAGCAACCTGCCCGCGGGCGCACAGACGCACCGCGAAACTGACGCCCTTCTTGACGTCCACATCCTCGTCGAACAACAGGCCCTCGAGCATCTCCAGGCAGCGGCTCGTGTAGGTCGCGTGCTTCATCGGCAGCCGCCCGACGACGATAGCGGCCACCCGCCGCACCCACTTGTTCCCATCAGCCAGCCAGGATTCCATCGCATCCAACCAAGCCTCCGGCTCCTTGCGCACGATGGGTTCCAGAGCATACATCGCCGCCCGGTCGGCGTCCTCCCAGGTGACGCAGGTGCGGCTCAACTCCAGCAGCAGCGGCACGATCGTTTCGGGATCGGCCAACTCCATCATCCCCAACGGCCTCACGGCCACTCCTTTACCCTCGCGGCCATACTCGTCCCACAGCAGACGCATCAGCGGGGTAGAATCGCTCACCCGCTTACGAGCCACTTTGCCGATCTCTTTACCAATGGCGTCAAGCACCTGAACCGGCGTACCGGCCGTCTCCTGTTTCTCCCTTAGCTCGGCCTTGATACCCCCCACGCTCTTGGGTTCGAACTGAAGCCAAAGCTCGCGCAGTGCATCGGCAGTAGCGCCCGGCTGGGCAGGGTCATGGTCTGCGAGAATCTCTCCAACGCGCCCCGAGATATCTATCTTCACTGTGCACCTCCAATCTCAGCCAGCGCTGCATAAGCCCGGGCCTCTTCTTCCGCAATCCAGCGGAAGCAGGCCGCGGCCTCCTCGAGATGGTTTTGTCGAATGGCTTCGGCAAGCCGGGGAATGGTCGCAATCGTTCCACGCAATCGACCGATGGCTTCCGAGAGGTCCAATCCGGCCATGGCCTCCTGCAGGAATGTGACGTACACATCACGCCCGGCCGTCAGATGATCGCCCTCAAGATCGGGGGGCGAGTTCAGGTACTCCCGCACTTGCTGCAGACACACCGCCGCCGTGTGCTCTCCCAACTCCTCCGGCCAACCGGCGATCTCGCGCGCCAGCTTCTCCATCGCGGGGATGCCCACCATGCTGACGGGAGGATGCAGCATCATCTGGCACTGGTCGGCGAGGGATTTCCGTATCAGCGCATCGGTTGGTGCGAGATCCGAAGGGATGTCGAAAACCGCCAGCCGGTTCCGCTTGCCCAGACCGGGCACGTTCACGTCCCAAGCAGGCTGTAATTCATCCAGCGGGACGATCTGAACCTCGTCCTTGTCGGTGTCGTGAACGTGGGCGTTCTCGTCGTCGTAGCCCACCAGCAACACATAGTGGATCGGAATATGCCGCTGGTGGTAGATATGCTCGTAATAGTGCAAATGGAACATATCAAGTGGTCCAAGCACCGGTGCCATCCCTGCATCCACCGCCTCGCGCGCCCTTTTCCAGGAGAATTTGAACGATCTGTTTTCGATGGGCGTGTGATCAGCGCCGAGCAGCTCGGCCAGATATTGGTGCTGCCGGGGACCAGCGATGCCCCAATACACCTGGCGTGGCGGATCGGCCGCGTTGAACCGCAGGTAAGCAAAACCCCCACCCTGTCCCAGGCCATGCAGAAACTCATTCGACCAATCCCTTCCGGAGCGCCAGTGAACCAGGTCACGAATACCGTTCACGGGGCACATCCCGTGTGCTCGGCGATGGGGAATCGTTAGCAGATGACTCATATCAACACCTCCTCTTCCTGCAGCCAGACGGCGATCTGCGCCGCGATGCTTTTGCCGATCCCGGGCAGCGCCTGCAACCCTGCTTTCCCCTTGGCCTCGTAGATGTCGGCGACGCTCTCCAGCAACTCGTCCACCGTCCACGCCGCCTTGCGGTACGTCCAGATGCGGTAGTCGGGTGATCGTGTAGGCCGTAATAAACTTATCCCCCCAGTACCTTACCAATCACATACCCCCTGACAATCAGGCAATTCGTCGCCCTTCGCCCCATTGAACATCTTTTCCCCCATAATAAGGGGGAAGGGGGTGTC
>Ga0315545_1000788_pt1 | contig 32862 bp, 24 predicted proteins | sample SalMarSW160210MG_FD_203096 | JGI IMG/M metagenome (GOLD analysis project Ga0315545, IMG submission 203096) | Salt marsh sediment microbial communities from the Plum Island Ecosystem LTER, Massachusetts, United States - Salt Marsh Sediment SW1602-10 ...
GGAACAGATTTAATTGCCACTTGAATTTTTTAATAGAAAAGTTTAATCAGAAGTAATAACAATTTTAAGGAAATTTTTTATGCTGGGTAAGCTTTTTAAAACAATTATTGGAAGTAAAAACGAAAGAGAGCTTAAAAAACTTGCTCCAATAATAACAAAAATCAATGAACTTGAACCCCTTTTAAAAGGCCTGAGTGACGAACAACTGAGAGGTAAAACAGGCGAATTTAAGCAAAGAATAGCAAAGGGCGAATCTTTAGATGATATCTTACCAGAGGCCTATGCCGCAGTCAGAGAGGTTTCTGTAAGGGTCTTAGGCATGAGACATTTTGATGTACAACTCTTAGGAGGCATTGTTCTTCATCGCGGCAACATAGCAGAAATGAAAACAGGTGAAGGCAAAACCCTGGCTGCTACTCTCCCCTTATACTTAAATGCCCTCTTAGAACGTGGGAGTCACCTGGTTACGGTGAATGATTATTTGGCAAAAAGAGACGCCGAGTGGATGGGTGGAATATATCGATTCCTCGGGTTGTCGGTAGGTGTGATTGTACATGATATGGATGATCAGAAAAGAAAGGCTGCCTATAACTCTGATATCACCTATGGCACTAATAATGAATTCGGCTTTGATTACCTCAGGGACAATATGAAGTACTCATTTGAAGACTGCGTACAGAGAGATCTCCATTTTTCCATTGTGGATGAGGTGGATAGTATTCTTATAGATGAAGCGAGAACTCCTCTGATAATCTCAGGCCCCATCGAGCGCAGCCAAGACCCCTTTTATGCGACAGTAAAGCCTTCGATCATGAAACTTAAGGAGCATCAGGATAGTGTAATTCGAAATATTCTTAATAAGGCGCAGACATTAATGAGAGAAGGTAATGATGATGACAAGGTAATCGAATTGCTCCTTCAGGTTAAGCGGGGCAGCCCAAAAAATCCACGGTTTTTAGACATCATTGCAGAGGAACCTGGATTAAAAAAAGGGATCGATAGGATGGAGTCTCTCCTAAGATCTCAAAAATCCCTGTCTGCCCTGGATGAAGAACTCTATTGCATCATCGAAGAGCAAGATCACAGTGCAAACTGGACAGATAAAGGGCTTAAACTATTGTCTGGAGACCAATACGATGCCTTTATCGTCCCTGACCTGAGCCAAGGATTACAAGAAATAGATAGCGATCCTTATTTGAATTTTAAGGAAAAGAAAAAAAGAAAAAGAGAATTAGAGACAAAATACTCAGAGACATCTGAAAGGATGCATTCGGCCCAGCAACTCATTAGGGCATACTGGCTTTTTAATAAGGATGTGGATTATGTCGTTAAGGATGGGCAGGTAATAATTGTGGATGAGTTCACCGGTCGACTTATGCCAGGCAGGAGGTGGAGCGATGGATTACATCAGGCAATTGAGGCCAAGGAAGGCGTAAATGTGGCAGAAGAGAATCAAACCCTGGCAACCATAACCTTTCAAAATTATTTCAGGATGTATGAAAAACTTGCTGGAATGACCGGAACAGCCGATACAGAGGCCCCAGAATTCAAAAAGATCTATAATCTTGATGTATTTGTCATACCAACCCATAAAAAAATGATCAGGAAAGACTTTTCAGACGTTATTTACAAGACTGAAAGAGAAAAATTTAAGGCGGTTTCCGAAGAAATCAATGATCTGCATATAAAGGGGCAACCTGTTTTGGTTGGTACTATATCAATAGAAAAATCAGAGATGCTGAGCAAAATGTTAGGACACGCCAGAATCAAACATCAGGTCTTGAATGCAAAAAACCATGAACGAGAGGCCGAAATTATCGCCCAAGCAGGGCAAAATGGAACTGTGACCATATCTACAAATATGGCTGGGAGAGGAACTGATATAGTATTAGGAGCTGGCGTACCAGACCTGGGTGGCTTACATATCCTTGGCACAGCAAGACATGAAAGCAGAAGGATCGATAATCAGCTAAGGGGACGTTCAGGACGTCAGGGAGACCAAGGTTCATCTCGTTTTTATCTCTCGTTAGAAGATGATCTTATGAGAGTCTTCGGCTCAGAAAGGATTGCCTCTGTCATGGACAGGCTTGGGATGGAAGAGGGTCAACCAATAGAGCACCAAATCATCTCGAGAGCAATTGAAGGAGCCCAGAAAAGAGTTGAGGGTATAAACTTCAACATACGAAAAAATCTCCTTGAATACGACGATGTAATGAACCAGCAAAGAAAGGTGATATACAGCCAGAGAAGAGAGATACTAAAGGGTGAAAACCTCAAAGAAACCATTATAGATATGATTAACGAGTTGGTAGAAGCTGCAGTGTTAGATGCCACAGATCCCAAAATCTTTCCTGAAGAATGGAACTTAAGCCCACTTTCAGACTATATATATAATATATTCGGGGTGTTGTTCCAATTTTCTCAGGCAGAACTAAAGGATCTCACGCAGGAAATTTTGATAGATACACTCAAACAGCAGGTCATAGATCTTTATGAGAAAAAGGAGCAAGAGGCCGATCCTGAATCCTTTCTTTTTCTACAAAAAATTGCAATGTTGAGGGCAATTGATGAACTCTGGATGGATCACCTCCTGGGAATGGACCAGCTCAAAGAAGGAATAGGTTTGAGGGGATACGGCCAAATGGACCCCCTTAAAGAGTATCAGAAAGAGGGGTATAGTATGTTCGTCTCCATGATAGAAGGGATGAAAGAGAATACCCTCAAAACCCTTTTTAGGATCCGTGTCGCACCCCAGCAACAGCCCTCCATCGCAGTTCCAAAAAAGGAAATGGTTCTCAGTCATGGAGGTGATGGTGGCAGTTCCCCTGTTAAACGGAAAACACCTAAGGTAGGTAGAAATGATCCCTGTCCATGCGGGAGCGGGAAAAAATATAAACACTGTTGTGGGAGATGAAAAAAGATCATTCCATATGTATGTCATAAATCGATTACCATTAAAACATCGTAACTACACAGGTTCAAAGTTCCCCGATAAATCGGGGTTCAATGGTTATTTGCTGAACCATTAACAGTTAAATGCGGGTTTTTCATAAGCCGGTTGAGTAGTCTTGGCATGGACAATGGTCATGGCTTCAAGTTGAACCCCTGAACTGTGAACCCCTGGCCCAGACCTGATTTCAAGAAGTTGGATTTAAGAGAGATACTTTTAAATAGTCAGGAGTTGCTTTCCTTGACAACGTCCATCGCGCCAGGGCGGGCTTGAACCTGACAACCTGGGTAGTCACAAAACATCTATGAATTCAATGAGTAATAAACATTCCGAAATACCTAATTATTCAGTTCCAGGGTTTCTCGCCTCTGCCGTTTCTGCTGGCCTCAAGAAAACCAGTGATCTGGATCTTTCTTTGATCTTTTCCCAAAAAAAAGCAGTAGCTGCAGGTGTATTCACCACAAATAAGGTGAAGGCTGCTCCTATCCTATTAAGTCAGGAAAGGATACAAAAGGGTTTTTTACGGGCAGTTATTGCTAATGCGGGGTATGCGAATGCCTGTACAGGTGCTCAGGGACTCCGTGATGCCATTCAAACAGCAGATATGGCTTCCAAGGGATTAAAGATCCCTCCAGAAGAAACAGTTGTTGCCTCAACAGGGGTCATTGGAGCCTATCTGCCATGCAATCTGATAAAAAAGGCCCTTCCAAAACTGGTAAAAAACCTCTCCCCTCACAATTTTGAATCGGTTGCCAAGGCATTAATGACTACCGACTCCTTTCCCAAAATGAGCTTCTTTGAAGGGCAAGCTGATGGACACCCCTTTCACTTATTGGGAATAGCGAAAGGAGCAGGTATGATCATGCCGAATATGGCGACAATGCTCTCCTTTCTGCTTACCGACATAAATATTGATTCCCAGACCTTATGGCCTCTTTTTCGGTCAGCCGTGGAGTGTACCTTCAACCGGATCACGGTAGACGGAGAGACCAGCACCAATGATATGGTTTTGATTATGGCTAACGGGGTTGCAGGAAACAGAACATTAACTCCGACAGATAGAAAGGAATTTGAAAGGGGCTTAACTGGTGTTATGGGAGAGTTGGCGTACATGATTGCAAAGGACGGTGAGGGCGCCACAAAGACAGTGATCATTGAGGTACATGGTGCAGCTTCAAAAGATGATGCACATACAGCCGCTCGAGTTGTTGGCAACTCTAACCTTGTCAAAACCACAATATTTGGCCAGGATCCTAACTGGGGCCGTATCATGGCTGCCCTTGGAAGGGCTGGAGTTACAATGGAGGAAAATAAGGTTCAGATCTGGATACAAGGGATAAAAATAGTAGATGGTGGTTGTATGACCAGCGAAGAAGAAGAAAGAAAAGCAGCTGAAAAAATGAAAAGGGAACAAATAACAATTATCATCCACTTGAATCAAGGAGAATGGAAAGACAGGATCACAACCTGTGATCTTACCTATGATTATATAAGGATTAATGCCGGATACAGGACATGAAGTGACGAAAATGCCTAAAGTGAGCTAAAGTGCCTAAAGTGCCTAAAGTTATTAGTGAACACAACAAACTCAATAGACTCAACAAACCCAATAAACCCAATGACAGATAATCAACACACAACCTTAGTAACAGGAGCAGCCGGTTTTATTGGCTTTCACACAGCCAAAGCACTCCTTGAAAGGGGTACGAGAGTAATCGGCATCGATAACCTCAACACCTATTATGATGTCTCACTAAAAAAGGCGAGATTGGCACAGCTCATTTCCCATGATAATTTCACGTTCTATCATGAAAATATTAACAATTTCGATGCCCTACAAAAAATATTCTCTCAAAACCACATAGATAAAATATGTAATTTAGCAGCCCAGGCAGGCGTGAGATACTCCATTGAAAATCCCTTCACCTATCAGGAGAGCAATATTAAGGGTTTTCTTAACCTATTAGAAATGGCACGGCAATTCCCTGTACATAATTTTGTGTTTGCCTCCTCATCATCTGTCTATGGTAATAATACAAAGCTGCCTTTTAGCGTTGAAGACAATGTTGACACCCCAATCTCCCTTTACGCAGCAACCAAAAGATCTGATGAGCTAATGGCATTCACGTATAGTCATCTTTATAACATTCCCTTAACCGGACTCAGGTATTTCACAGTATATGGACCATGGGGAAGGCCGGATATGGCCCTTTTTATTTTTACCAGGGCCATACTGAATGAAAGGCCCATAGATATCTATAATTTCGGAAAAATGAAAAGGGATTTTACCTACATAGATGATATTGTGGATGGAACGATCTCCTCCCTCAATAGTCCTTTTAAATATGAACTGTTTAATCTTGGTAATTCAAAAACCGTACAACTCATGGATCTCATTACATTTATTGAGGAAGAACTGGGGATAGAGGCAAAGAAAAAGTTCCTTCCTCTTCAGCCTGGTGATGTACCTGAAACATATGCTGATATAGAAAAGACGAGAAAAATGCTGGGTTTTAATCCTAAAACTTCAATAAAAACCGGAATTAGAAAATTCATTGATTGGTATCGGGACTATTATACAATACGCGAGCTAAAAAAATAATCCCTTTATAATAAACCCAAATCCCTTTACTTTTTTTATGAAACGTATACCGAAATTTTATACATTTTCTTTCTATTTTTTTTGTTTCTGATCATTTTATTGACTTTATGTATTAAAGATAGTATGGTGCAAAAAATTTATGCAAAATTCCTTTTACCTCGCTAAAATTGGGCATGTAAAACCAAGATTATAGAAGTGGGAAAAGTATCCAAAATAATTATAGTAGTAGTAATAAGCCTCGCTCTCGTAGCCTTTTTCTTAGGTATCTATATAACTGTTGACGAAAAAATACCCGACAATGCAGTAGTTGTTGTAACCTTGGAAGATAAACTCTATCATTCTATCCACTTTGATTATATTTGCGTTGCTCAAAAAACAGCCAGGACCATGCTCTTATCTGAGGCAAAGGAGAAGGGTTTCAAACTCGACTCACATTGTCAAGACCTCGGTTATTTTAGAGGTAACAGGCTTTTTCTTTACCAACACCTCCTCTCAAAGCTTGGGATGCAATATAACAGCCGCTGGGATAAAAACGGCAATTGGCTATGGTAGTGCCAAAGCTATTGCTCAATGCATCCTCATAGTATCTAAGAGAACTTCTTGACTTATTTATTATTTTTCAGTTACATTTTAACTATCACCGAAATAACAACCATAATAACGCCTACTGATACCAGGGCTGAAGGCCGAGATAGTAATGCAATTTGCATTCTTTGGAACTTCTGATATAGGCCGTCATCGTAAACATAACGAAGATAGTTATCTTTGTAATCCACAAGAGAAACTGTTTCTTATTGCAGACGGAATAGGCGGGCAAGCTGCGGGTGAAACCGCCAGCAAGCTTGCAATTAGGAATATAGAAAAATTTGTTATTCGTTCACGTGCTGAAGACATAACCTGGCCTATACCCTATAGAAAGGAATTTACATTAGAGCAAAACAGTCTCCTTGCAGGAGCCACGTTAGCCAACCGCAAGGTACGCGAGCTCGCAAATCAGAACCCTTCAATGAAAGGGATGGGAACAACCCTTGTTGGGGTCATCATTAATGGAGATCAACTCGCTGTTTTAAACATAGGAGACAGTCGATTATACAGGATCAGGGCTGGAGAGATAGAACAAATTACTCAAGATCACACTGTAGCTGGAGAACAGGAAAAGTTGGGACTCCTGACAAAAGAAGAGGCCTCTCATCATCCTCAGAAACATATTCTTACGAGTGCCCTTGGGATTGAAGTAGCGGAAAATCTTAGAATGGACCTTTCCCTTGTTGATATAGAAAAAAAAGATTTATACCTGATGTGTTCTGATGGATTGAATGATATGCTTAGTGATAAAGAAATACTGGCAGCAATTAATTCTTCCAAAACAAAATCTCTTGAAAAAATGAGTCTTTCATTGACGCAACAGGCCAATCGTGCTGGGGGACGAGACAATATAACTATTATCCTGCTGTCTTTTATTAAAACATAGGAAAAAAATAATATGCCAATCTTAGATATCACAACCTATGATGGCAAACATCTTCGTCTTAATGTCGAAAAAGAAACATTTACCATAGGCAGGAGTAACGACAACAACCTTACCCTTTCTGATAAAAGCGTTTCTCGTCATCATACTGAGATAAAAAAAACAAAAGAAGGCTATCTTCTCACCGACCTTGGGAGCTATAATGGTACGAAAGTCAATGGAAAACTCACTCAGAGTGGCCTCCTAAAACACAACGACAAAATAAAAATCGGCCTTACAAGCCTGATTTTTCTCGTCGAAAAAAAAGATGCAGCATCGCAAGAAAGCTTTCTTGTTCTCACCACAGATAGCGATTATGAAAATGAGCACAAAGAGGTACTAAAAAGCCTCTCACAAAGTAGTGCCATTGACTTAAAAGAGCTTTTAGTTTCTCCAGGAGCTATGAAAACTCCAAAAGAAGCTGCTATTTCTGCCCCTCCAGAAGAGACTCAGATTGAATTAGAACGAAGAAACAAGGTACTCTTTGTGCTTTACGAAATCAGTCGCCAGCTTAACACTATCCATGATTTCAAAGAACTCCTGAAAATAATAATGGACCTTATTTTTATGGTAATTAGTGCTGATTACGGTTTCCTGGTCCTTACCGGAGACGAAACAGAAGATCAGCTCATTCCTATGGTAGTAAAATATAGAGATAATCGAGAAAAAGAGAGTGGAAAATTAAAGGCGAGTAAAACGTTAATCCATAAAGTAATACATGATAAAGTTGCGATATTAACATCAAATGCTATGACAGATTCTCGATTTGATGGCGCCAAGAGTCTCTTTATTCAGAAAATCAGATCAGCCATCTGCGTGCCACTCTGGAGGAAAGACAAGATTATTGGTGTTATTCAACTCGACAGTATGCGGTTTGATAATCAATTTACCCAGGATGATCTCGAGTTACTTAAGGCCATAGGAAGCCAGATGGCAATGATAATTGAACAGGCCAACCTTAATGAGCAGATACGGCAAGAAGAGATAATGAGAAGCCGTCTGGAACGATTTCACTCTCCCCAAGTTATTGAAATGATCTTAAAAGGAAGCCAAGAGACGAAAGACAATATAATGGAGCCAAAGGATCTCACTGCAACCGTACTTTTTACAGATATTATTGACTTTACACAACTCGCGGAACAAAGTCCTCCGCGAGAAATAAATATAATCCTTAATCAATATTTTTCAACAATGACAGAAATTATCTTTAGCTACGAAGGTACGCTCGATAAGTATATAGGCGATGGCATGATGGCTGTTTTCGGTGCCCCAATGGAAAGAGAAGATGATGCGGAAAGGGCAATTCTGGCTGCCAAGGAAATGAAACGCCAACTGGCAGTGATGATGGCCACACAAGAAGGCCATAGAAAAAAATTTGATATACGAATAGGAATAAATACAGGGCGGGTGGTTGCTGGAAATATTGGCTCTCCTAAGCGGATGGACTACACAGTGATAGGAGACCCGGTCAATATTGCCTCGCGGTTAGAATCAATTGCTAAGCCAAATCAGATTCTTATTGGAGAGGAAACATACAGGGCTGTGAAGGGCAAATTCAAAATAAAAAATATTGGCCCAAAAAAAGTGAAAGGAAAAAGAGCGGAGATTATGGTGTATGAGGTAATGTAGACTCTAAAATCTTCTTTTACTACCTGATTATTCCTTTGTAAGATCCTCGATATCCTTTTTAAGGTCTTTCACATCCTCCTTTCGCTCGCTTGTATCAAGTTCTGCATCTGCCTTATCTGGATCTTTTTTTCGAATATAGGTAGCGATGTTTTTTCGTAATAAGGCATATTCATCATTCATACTCTTTAGCTTTTCCTTGGCCTCTATTGCCTCTCGCTCTAATTCCTTCATTCTCAACGCAAAGTCAGTTATATCGGTATTCTCAACTACACACTCTTTGGTTTTTCCATCGATGCTCTTAAGAGTATATACCCTGGCCAGAACATGTACTGGTTCTCCATCAGCCGAATAATACTTCCATTCTTTTCCATTAAATGATTCACCCTTAAAAACCCTTACTATTGTTTCCTTAAAAGGCTTTCGTGTCGATTTGGAAACAAAGGTCAAAGGGCTATTTCCAATTATTTCAGAGGAATGATAGCCAAAATTTTCTTCACATGCCTTATTCCAGAAGCTAACCTTACCTTTCGCGTCAATCTTAAAAACAGGATTTGATGCCAATCCAATTGCCTGGCCTTGATCATCATATGCGCTGTAATTTCCCCCTTCCACATTTGTCACATCCTGTATTATTTCTATAGCCCCTTTAATAACGCCGTTTATATCGAGAATGGGAGAAACAGCCACATTTGCTTGAATACCCTCTTTTATACCAGGAAAGGGAACTCCCACCTCAAAAAACCCGCTGTCTGTCTTTGATACGATTGAGCTGGAAAATTTGTCCATTATAGAATCCGGGTCCTCTATCATGATATCAGCTAAACTCCGTTGGTTGTCAACATATAAGGAGACAGGAACCTTCTTGCCAATTATTTCCTCTGTAGGTATACCTGTCATCTTCTGGCATGCACGATTCCATTGAATCACCCGGTGTTCCAAATCTACTACAAAGGTAGGCAGAGGTGATTTTTCAACAAGAGTGTCAATATACTTCTTTGACTCTATAAGGGTCCTGGATCTAAGCTGTTCTCTGTCAAGGGCATCATTCTTTTCCTTTTCATACATAAAGGCGATGAAAAGAATAACCAAAAGGCCTGATAAATATGCGCCCAGGGAATAAATAGGTGAAATATCAGAAGGGATAAGATTCGGAAACTCATAACCGGTCCTGAATAGATACACTGCAACACCGGTTTCAACAAATATTAACGTCCCCCAGATAGTTCCCCATTGATATCCTGTAATGAAAATAGCCATAAGTATGAGGGCAGCATTCCATATCCAGGATAAAAGGATTAAACCTCCTTCACTCATTGCCCCGGTATTCCATCTAATAATCAAAAAAGTGGCCCATAGGATAAAAAAGGCATAATTTCCAGCGACGATGAGATTTTTGGTCAGCCGTAGAAGAATCAGAGCCGAGATCCCTAATATACCGGCACCAATAATAGTATAAAAGAGAAGATCTGCTTTGATGGAAAAATAAAAAAACCCAAGGCAAGGGGAAAGAAGAATAAGGATGCATAAAAATATATTGAGGGCTTTCGACTTGGTTATTATCTCTAAATCCGGAGATTTTATTCCGCTGGTAATAAAATTATTAATTATAGATTTGAAGCTCATGTTTGCCAATAAACTTTTCGGAAATTATTGTGAGAATGTCCTTTTAACGAGTGATGATTGAATGAAACATATTCCTGATATGTAAGCGAATGAGTTCGATAACATTGATTACTCACATAGTACTATTTTTATGTTCCTTATGGATAGCCTATAATAATTTTCCCAGTATTATCTATGATTCCCGTAATAGAAGCTGTATCACCTTTAAAAAGGCTAAGTCCTCTAGATGATGAAATTGTTACCATGACACAACTTTCTGAACTGGGGTTATATGTCTGGCAGGCTGCTTTATCAAGTCTCATGATAGTAAAATCAAGAAAATGGCCCTGAGGGATTGTGACTTCAAGTGCATTTTTTACATCATCTATCACAATTCCACCGGGTAGAACAGGAGCTCCTGAATGAGGTATTATTATTGTATCAGGAATATTCGTTGGAAAGAAGATTTCATGCTCTAAAAAATATATAATCTCTCCATTAAGGATCGTCTTTAGAGTAGCAACAGCTTCAGATCCAGATGCCCTCTGTTGCCATGTTTTTAAGAGTGGCACTGCAGTAGCAACTAAGACTCCCAAAATGGCAACCACAACCAATAATTCAAGCAATGTAAAACCAGCACGTCTTCTCATTTGATTTAGGCTCCGCCACTCGATGGTTGAGTATACTCAATACCCTTTGGCGTTAGAACTACATTCATTTCCCCTGCCTTGGGATTTGCCACAGACAAGCGGTAACCTATACTGGGATCCCTCTGATAGGATAATTTCTCTAAATAAAAAAGTTGATCCTTACTTAATGAAAGATATTTGGGAACAAGATTGGAGAGTTTTTCAGGGTATTTATTTCCTTCATAATGTGTATAACGCTTGATAGCTCCATCAACCATGAAGAGAAGTACCCTCCCCTTTTTCGCAAAATCAGCTGTCCCCTTAGGTGCAGGCTGACCACCAAAGATAATCACTCCCCACATCACCAGAATCAACACAGAGGAAATAATGACAAAATACTGAAAAGGTCCCCATTGTTTCTTTTTTACTGCTTTCTTCTTTGTGGCCTCATCCAGCTTATCTTTCATTGATGTACCACCTTCAGAGACAGAGTAAAGCATGGCACACTGAAAACAATAATATTCGCCAGATTTCGATTCTTCAGCGCATTCCTTGCAGAGAGGGGCATTACAGCTTGCACAAAAAAATTCTGCCTGCCTTTTAGAATGATATTTACACTTCATGCAAATTCCTCTTCTGATAACAGTGTATATATTTTTTCAGCTACTATTTTAAGGCTAAGGTAAAAAAAGGTAAAGGAATAGTCAAGAAATAAATCTCTTTAGAGGTTGCAAGGGGATTTTAAGTTTCAGGCTTTAAGCTATTCCTGCAATACGGACAGACAACCCAATCTGGCTGCACTATCCGTTTGCAAGAACTACATGTCGGTACAATGGGGTTTTTACAATAGGGGCAGTCTTTAAAATCTAAACTGACAGTTTTACCACAATGAGGACACACGGTTGTCAATTCCTCTTTTTCGTGTACCGCTTTCAGCACCTCTTCTATGGTTGTAACTCCCCTTTCTATCTTTTTCATTCCACTAATCCCGAGGGTGGTCATCCCCATTGCCATTGCTGCTTCCCTTAACGTATCGGCTGTTGCAGTGGATTGAATAAGTTCTCGTATTTTCGGACCAACAATCATTATCTCTTCAATAACCGTTCTCCCTTTGAAACCCGTATTGTTGCAATTCAGGCACCCTGCCCCTCTATAGAATTTAAAGGGGAGATCATTTTGATCCAGATTGAGCCTGGCCAGGGAATCTTGATTGGGTACATATTCCTCCTTGCAATCCGGACATATGGTTCTTACCAGCCGCTGCGCCGCAATTCCAACTAAAGAAGAGGCAATAAGGTATGGTGGAATACCTATATCTATCAGACGCGTAACCGCCGCAGGGGCATCGTTTGTATGCAGGGTTGAAATAACTAAATGTCCAGTCATAGAGGCCTGAACAGCTATCTCAGCCGTCTCTTCATCCCGTATCTCACCTATCATAATCACATTCGGATCTTGCCGTAAAATCGATCGCAGAATAAAGGGAAATGAGAGGCCAACCTTCTCGTTTATCTGCACCTGGTTGACACCACTTAACTCATATTCTACGGGATCCTCAACAGAAATGATATTTACCTCTTCCGACTTCATCTCCCGCATACATGCATACAGGGTTGAGGTTTTTCCACTTCCTGTAGGGCCTGTAATCAAAACCATACCCTGGGGTCGGCGTATAAAATTTGTTAGTATCGTCAAATTCTTCGGGCTTAATCCAAGTTGATCCAGTGAAAGAAAGGCTTCTTCTTTATTCAAGATTCTTATAACTGCCTTTTCACCATAATACGTAGGAAGTGTGGATACCCTCAGATCTACGGATACATTCCTTGCCTTTACTTTTATCCTCCCATCCTGGGGAAGTCTCCTTTCTGCTATATTTAAACCCGCCAATACCTTTATACGTGAAATAATAATAGGTTGCGTCCATTTCGGAAGCTTGATAGAATCCTTTAGCACGCCATCAATACGATTTCTCACTCTTACATGATTTTCCTGGGCCTCAATATGAACATCACTTGATCCACTCTTAATGGCATTCCTGATGATAAGATCGACCATCTTTATAAACGGTGAATCCTTAAAAGATTCAAAATCTGCTTCTTCCTCGATCTTCTTTTCTTCATCTGGGAAAAACTCCATGAGGCCGGTATCTTCAACAAATTCATCAGCAACATCCTTAATTGTTCTTTCTGGGTGGTAGTATCGTTGAAGCTTATCCATTATCTGGCTTCGTGTAGAAATAGCAGGCTGGATATTGTAACCAGTTATAAACTGGAGATCTTTCATTATATGCAGATCAAGAGGATCAGCCATAGCAACATCAAGTATATTATTTTTCATAGACAGAGGAATGCATATAAATTTCTGACACACCTCCTCAGGTATACAGTCTATAACATCATTTTTGATGGGATAGTCTATGAGATCAATGAAGGGAATCTTAAGTTGCATAGCCAGAGAAAAGGCCATCTCCTCTTCTGAAATGATCTTCATGTCAATTAAGGCCTCGCCTAACCTTTTCCCAGTACTCTTCTGAGCCTCTAAGGCGTCCTTTAGTTTATCAATAGTCAAAAGACCTGATTCTATTAATAATTCTCCTAATTTACGCTTGGAGACAAAATTATCATTCTGTGTTTTTTTCTTCCCTTGACTTGATGCAGCATCCATAATGGATCGTAGCCTTATTACATGTTACACGTTAATAAGAAAATTTTTGATTGTATATATCATTATTTACACATTATTTCAACTCAATAACACCTGATGTAATATTAAAATAGTAAAAACCAGGCTTTTCTTTGACATATCGGTATTAATTTGATATAGATTTCCATTAATTTTAAGTTGCGTAAATTGTTTTTAAAAAATATATTAGGTACATTACATATAATCATTCAATCACAGGCTATCAACAAAAAAATGTAAAGCAACGAAAATATACTTTTAGCTTCTCTTCGCAATTGGAATGATGGAATATTGTGTGTGTTTCCCTTTATTCAACCTTTCCATCACTCCATGTGGATGGCACAAGTCAGGTACCACTTAAAAATTTTCAATCCGCCAAAGGCGGAATAAATTAGGACGCAGATTTTCGCTGATACCCGCAGATAATTATTATATTAGCTTTTTATATTTAAAATCTTTACAATCTGCGTTCATCTGCGTCTAAAAAGGAAATTCCTATACTATCAAGTTAGCCAGAAACCTGGCGGACAGGTCCGCCACTCCATCACCCCGCCACCCCGCCACAAAGACGGCGGGCAAGAAAGACGGCGGGCAGGGATTAATTCTCCGCAGCTTGCTGCGTTTCATTGTGTGGTTGTGACACCTCGTAGCGTGTCGGAACTGATCGGGGCTGCAAGGTAGCTCATGTTCACTACGTCATACAATTTCTTAAACGTGTAATTACATGAACAAAAACGATTTAAGAACAAATCTATTTATAGGGTCATTCGTCATAGCTATTTGTATGTACCTGTCTTTTATGACCTTCTCCCCTTTCGAGTCACTTGAAAAGCGCATCTACGAGATCGAAATGCGGCTCGACACACCTCGTAACCCTGGCGAAAGCAAAGTAGCCATAGTAAATATCGATGATAAAAGCATTAGAAAGCTTGGGAAATGGCCCTGGCCACGGCATATCATAGCTGAGATGATCAAAATCTTAAAAAGTAATGGGGCAAAGTTTATTGGCATAGATATGATCTTTAGCGAAAAAGAGCAAAACCCAGGCATGGAAGAAATAGAGAAGCTTTACAGTAAAATCCTGAAACGAGAAAATACTTACGCCTCAGGAAAAAAAGATACATGGATACTTGCTGAGTTAAAGGAGATTGAAAAACGCCTGGATAATGATAAAGTATTATCTGAAACAGTGAAAAATAGTGGAAATATAATCCTTCCAGTTGTGGGCGAATTTGGAAAATATCAAACCGAGTTAGTAATTTCGCCTGAATCATTTCTGAATCTCAGTGTATTGAAAAAAGATAGCATTAATATTGAAGACCGCACATCTGTTAGAGAATTAACCACCCCATTTAATGAGCTATTAAAAAGCAGTCATGCCCTGGGACACATAAATCTCTCCCCCAATAAAATAATGATGGGCCAGGTTCATATACCTTTTATTGATTATCGAGGACATATAATTCCCTCCATGCCTTTACGTCTTGTGCTTGACTACATAAATAAGCATCCTGAGCAGGTAATGATTAAAGGCTCTGGAATCAAAATCGGAGAAGAAATTATTCCAACGAGCAATGGCGAAATGTTCATTAAATTTAAAGGTGGAAGACGATCCTTTCCATACTATTCATTTATCGATATCTTAAATGTTAAAAAGGTCCCCGCCGTATTTGATGACAAAATTGTCCTCATTGGTTTTACAGACAAAGGAAGCCCTGCAGTGAGCACCCCAGTAGACCCTTCTATGCCACGGATAGAATTTATGGCCAATGTAATCGAGGATCTCTTAAACGGACGTTTTCTTAAACGCTCAAATATGATGCTCTACCTGGAAGTCCTTATCTTAGTGCTGCTTGGCATAGCATCCTCATTCTTCCAATCCCGTTTCAGTTATGTAAACCGAACCGGAATCACAGCCGGACTGATCTTTCTTGTATTTTTAACCAGTGCCATCTTTTTTATTGCATTTGATATATGGTTTAAAAGCATTTACATTCTTCTCTCTCTGGTAACGATCTATGTTGTTATTATGGGAAAAGACTTTCTCTACATTCGCACGACCGGTCTCTCAGAGGAGGCAATAGAAACTAACCGGATGCTCGGTATTAGTCTTCAGAGCCAGGGATTGCTTGATCTGGCATTTGAAAAATTCAGAAAATGTCCTCTCGATGATGAACTGAGGGATATTATTTACAATCTTGGGCTTGATTATGAACGAAAGAGAATGATTAATAAGGCTATTTCTATATATGAATATATTAACAAGAAAGAAAAAGCATTTAAGGATTTAATTGAACGCATACCCAAATTAAAAAAGGTACTCAGTTCTTTACCATTAGGTGCCTATCAAGGAAGCAAGGAAGAAAAAATAATTGTTTCAGATGACCTGGAAATTAAGCCCACCGTTGGAAGGTATGAAATACTCATGGAGTTGGGTCGGGGCGCAATGGGTACTGTGTATAAAGCGAGAGATCCTAAAATCAATCGCCTCTTGGCAATCAAGACAATCCGTTTCTCTGATGAATTTGAAGAGGATCAGCTAAAAGAAATAAAAGAGCGTTTCTTTACAGAGGCTGAGTTGGCAGGAAAACTCTCGCACCCTGGAATTGTTGCCATACACGACATAGGAGAAGACTATGACCTTACGTATATGGCCATGGAATTCTTAGACGGAGATGATCTCGATAAATATTGCAAGAAAGGATCGCTCCTTCCAATGAGAAAAATACTCGATATCATAGCTGAAACAGCCGATGCGTTAGAATATGCGCACAACAATAATGTAATTCACAGAGACATAAAACCAGCAAATATCATGCTATTAAAAATTGGTAAGGTAAAGGTAACTGATTTTGGAATAGCAAAGTCAATGTCTGCCTCAAAAACCAGAAGTGGAATAATACTCGGTACACCGAACTATATGTCACCAGAACAGATTATGGGTCGTCAGATAGATGCCCGCTCAGATATATTCTCGCTGGGTGTGGTATTCTTTCAGCTCCTCACAGGAGAATTGCCATTCACTGGTGACAACATGAACAGTCTTTTTTACAAAATCACTCAGGAAAAACATCCCTCACCCCATACACTAAATCCAAAAGTTATTAAGCCATGTGAGCAGATACTCGATAAAGCCTTAGCCAAAAATCCGGATCATAGGTTTCAGAAGGCGAGTTATTTAGCTAAGTATTTAAGAGTGTTAGCGAATAAAATTGACACACTGAGGGCACAAAAAAAATAAAGATACCAAGTAGAAGTTGAAAATCATTAAGGAGAAACATTGAAAATTTCAGCTGCTGGACTTTCTGATGTAGGTCTTAAGAGGGAAAGAAATGAAGACTACCTTGCAATGGACAACTCTACTAAATTATACATAGTGGCTGATGGTATGGGGGGTCATTTGGCTGGAGAGGTTGCCAGTAAGGTTGCCGTACAGATAATCCAGAAAAATGTTAATAATTGGATAAATAAAAACAGTCCTGTGACTGAAATATTTGACTTTCCGGATATGACCTTGAGCCAAAGAGGTAATTATCTATCAAGTAGTATAAAATTAGCGAACAGAGTCATATATGAGATGTCTCAAGAATATACAGAATACAAAGGCATGGGAACAACAATTGTAATTCTGGCAATAATGCCCACTACCATAATTGCAGCTAATGTGGGTGATAGCAGGATATATCTTATAAGAGGAGATTCAATGGAGCCCCTTTCTAAGGAACACAGTATGGTAGCTGAACAGTTAGAGATGGGCCTGATATCCGAGGAAGAAGCAAAAATTTCACCTTTACGGCACATACTCACAAGAAATTTAGGTTCTTCAGATACTGTTGATGCAGATGTGTTCGAAATTGAGCACGTAGATAATGACCATTTTTTACTCTGCACTGATGGGCTCACAGACCTTGTATCAGACAATGAAATACTAAACATTATCAAAAATGGAAATGACTCTGAACATATCTGTCAGCAACTCATTTCTGAAGCCAACAAGAGAGGTGGTAATGATAATACTACTGTCTCTTTAATACGTGTAAATAAAGAATCTGATGAAAAGCGAGGAATAATAAAAAAATTTCACACCTTTTTAAAGAATAAAAAATGAGAGTCTGCTTTTTCTTATTAACCACAAAAAGGGGCATATATTATGGCACGGGTTATATTAGTATTTAATAAAAAAGTGATAAAGGAGTATCCTTTTTCCAAAGATAGCATTACTATCGGGCGAGATGAAGCAAATGAAATTGTTATTGATAATCTGGCAGTATCCGGTCACCATGCCAGAATAGATAAAACTGGAGGTATCTATATCCTTACTGACCTACAAAGTACAAACGGAACATTTGTGAATGATAAAAAAATTACTTCTTATAAACTACAACATAAGGATAAAATAACTGTCGGCAAACATCTCCTTTTCTTTGCTATGTCAAAGCAGGAGCAGACCAAAGCTAAAGACGAAGAGCTTGATAAGACTATGATCCTTGATACCGCTCAGCAAAAGGAACTCCTAGAGAAGCAGGCCGAAAAAAAGGCCAAGGATGTATCCGCTCAACAAGGAAAAACTGGTGTCGTAAGCTTTATTGATGGCTCTGGTGAAGGCGAAATTCAACTGACGAAAAAGTTAACCAAGATAGGCAAGGCTGAAACCTCTGAAATAAGGCTCGGCGGTTTATTTATGCCTCCTACTGCAGCTACTATTAGCCGAAGACCAAATGGTTATGCTATTACAGCAACTACTGGGAAAACCAAAGTAAAGGTGAATAATAAAGTAATAAAAGAAAGCTATTATCTCAAGGATTTTGATACGATTGAAATAGGATCATACAAGTTCCAATTTTATAGCCATGATATAGAAAATGAAAAATAAGCGAAGCGGAAAAAGTAGAATACAAAGAACGACACTTTTGTTAAGTATTGCCATCCTTTTCTTTTCCCCTTTTTATTTAGAGGCCTCTGAAAGGCAATCCATTAAAGTGAAAGCAAATGACTCAATAAGCTTCCTTTGCTTTAAAATATACGGCAGATTCAATCCTGAAATGACAAAACAATTTGTCAAAATTAATCCCCATATTAAAGATTGGGATAATCTTACTGAAGGAGAAGAAATAAAATTTTTATCAAAAAAAGAAATGAATAGTATTGTTCCAGAGCAAAAAAGAGAAACGGTGGTGATAACCTTTTTAAAGCATCCAGTAATAATTAAAAAAGATACCAAAGGACCCCATAAAAAAGCTTTATTAAATATGATTCTTGATTCTAAAGATCGTATAGAAGTAAAACGCGGTGGCAGCGTAGAATTAATGATGAGTTTTGGAAGGGTTATCAGATTAGATGAGGGCTCAACACTAAGAGTTGGTACCTTAAAGAGGGATGAGCACAAAAAATCAGTTGTGGGGAAATTTCAACTTTTTCTTGGAAGGCTCTGGGGAAAGGTGTTACAAGCTAAATCACGCAGGAAAAAAGAAATGTATGTATCCACCCCAACCTTGGTAGCTGGTGTCAGGGGGACAGCATATGACCTGAAATTAAAGCCTGACCAGTCTACCATCATCAAGGTCTTTGAAGGAGAGGTTGAAATATATAATCCTTTGCAAAAAATGCCTGAATCCGGGATTATTACTGATTTTAAAAAACCACATAGAGTTCAAGGCCCCCATAAAATCACCGAAAAGGAGTGGGATGAGATCCTTCTCAGGCAATACCAACAGGTAATTGTCACTAAAGAGGGCATTAGCACACCTATTAGTTTTGACCATGAAACGGAAAGAAAAACTGAATGGATAAAGTGGAATGAAGAAAGGGATCTAAGACTAAGTGGAAAGGAAATCCTCTAAAGCTACTGTTACTTCCCTGTCATATCTAAAGATTTAAGTTTTTCATCTTTTATTTCCTTTAATCGTGTCGCTATCTGGTGTTTTGAAAACGTTCTGTTGCAGTGTGTGCACTGGTAGATTTCTTCTGTGATTTCATCATGCATGAGATTATCTGCAAAATTTACCCTTCGAAACTGGGTAGAAAAAGTGTAGATTTTAATAAAATTTTTATTTTTACAGTTATCGCATAAAAAATAATCCTTGATAGTGTCCATTAGTGCCCCCAAAAAAAGCATCTCCCTTGTACGATCAGGTACATCCTATTATCCAATTTAGTCTATTTTGTCAAAGAAAATATGTGTAACGATTCTACCTTATTGATAATTGTAGAAAAAATTATCGTAACTACTCAGGTTTCCATGTGTGCGCCTGCCAGCCCTGATTATATCGAGAAACGACTGAACTTTGAAACGAACAATAACAAATTATTGTTATGTGTGTATAGATAATTCACTTTACATCCCTTTGAAGTTTAGGCATATAAAATACAATTATCTTCTTGAATGATACTTTTTATTGTGGTAGAAAAAGCAATAAAGTTATTGTCCTCATTTATAATAAAAGAAAAGATAAGGAGGGAAAAATGGCGGCTTTAGTTGGTGGTGTGGTATCGTTGGTTTTGGGGATTATAGGAATTATTATCTTTTGGGGATATTTTGTTAAGGCTTTAGCAGCTGGAATACCTGTCTTACTTATCTTGGGTGGTGCTTTAGCTACATATCTTGGCATTGAAGAATGGAAAGATAAAAGAAATGCAGAAAAATTTGAGGAAGAGCCTGATGCAGGCGAGTTAAAGAAAGAGGTAGAGGATCTTAAGAAGGAGGTAAAGGATCTTAAGAAAGAAGAATAGGCTGATTCCTTTTTTACATTAATTGGAATCAATAAAAGGCATTATTTTTTGAAAATCTCTAACTCATTAAAAAAGTAAGCTATCTCAAATGCAGCACTTTGGGGGCTATCCGATCCATGCACAACATTTTTTTCAATATCTGTTGCATAATCATACCTAATAGTGCCTTTCGCAGCCTCCTTATAATTGGTAGCCCCCATTAATGTCCTATAGATAGTAATACCATCTTCATCCTCCAGAACCATGACCACACATGGACCTGAAGACATAAAATCAGTAACACTTTCATAAAACGGTTTCCCTGCATGCACCTTATAAAAACCTTTCGCCTGCTCTTTTGTCATCCAGATCATTTTAATAGCTAAAATATTGAGGCCTTCTTTTTCTAACCGTCGAATGACCTCACCTATAAGACCTCGAGCCACACCATCGGGTTTAATTATAGCCAGTGTCTTTTCCATTTTTTCCCTCCTCCTCGCAATAATGAATACCATTGTTCATGAGACATCTGTCACTGAATGAAAAAACAGTCAGAAAACTCAATATGTAACAAATAACGAATGACTAATGACTCGTAGTGTACCCTGCACCGACATCACATATCTCATAAACAAAAGATCAGTCAAGCAAAAATCTGTATGCTTTAAATACATTCCCAAAATTGTCTTGCAGCATATTTAAGTACTGTGCTATAAAATTTTTCCTACATTTCGCTTAGTGCTTCGATTCGCAAATACTATACCGTATTTAAATGAGTATAATCTTTGCGATTGTCTTCGACCCAGAGACATGTCGGCGAGCTCATGTCGAGTCGCTCAGCCGAAGTCTAAATAAATACGTCATCGAATTTATGAATCGAGGGACTTAGTAAAAACATTCATTCAATACATTAATAAGGAGGATTGAATAGTGGAAGAAGAAAGAGAAATTATGGAAGTAGACGTACTCTTTGTAGGTGGTGGCATCGCCAGCCTAAGTGGTGCCCTTCATCTCTCGAATCTCATAAAGGCGCACAATAATAAGGTTGAGCAAGAAGGGAAAGGGGAAAGGCTTGACGAAATCATGATTGCACTGCTCGAAAAAGGTACCGATATTGGCTCTCATAGTATTTCTGGGGCTATTATGGATCCTATTGCCCTCAAAGAGCTTATCCCTGATTTTCTGGAAAAAGGTGCACCATTTGAAGGTGAGGTTACAAAAGAGGAAGTCTCCCTATTAACCGCAAAAGGGCGCATTAAATCTCCTATAACACCCCCTCCACTAAATAATCATGGGAATTATATCGTCGCACTTTCAAAGATAACCAACTGGCTCGGTAATTTGGTTGAGGAAAATGGCGTAGACATATTTCCCGGATTCGCAGGAACAGAGATACTCTACGACGGCAACAGAGTTATTGGAGTGAGAACGGGTGATAAGGGAATAGATCCAGATGGTAATAAGAAAACAAACTTTGAACCAGGAATTGATTTACATGCCAAGGTTACTGTATTTGGTGAAGGCACAAGAGGGAGCCTTACCAAAACACTTATAAAAAAATTGAATTTGGACGAAGGCAAAAATCCACAGACCTATGTAGTCGGAGTAAAAGAGGTGTGGGAAACCCCAGAGCAAAGATTTGAGCCAGGACAAGTGTTCCATAGTATGGGCTACCCCCTTAAAAGTAATACATATGGTGGGAGTTTTATCTATGGAATGAAAAACAACATGGTCTCAGTTGGCCTATTAACTGGACTGGACTGTGAAGACCCATTTCTGGATCCCCATCTTGAATTTCAAAAGTTCAAACTCCACCCTTTCGTAGTTGAGATACTAAAGGACGGCACACTCATCCAATATGGAGCAAAAACAGCACCAGTTGGAGGATATTTTTCTATTCCAAAGCTCGCATTTGACGGAGGGGTTATTATTGGAGATTCAGCCAGCCTATTCATCAGCCAAAAGATCAAAGGGATTCACATTGCTATGAAATCAGGTATGCTTGCTGCTGAAACAATCTTGGAGGCGCTTCGAAAAAAAGATTTCTCTTCTGGCCAACTTGAGCGATACCACTCATCCCTCTATAAAAGTTACATAGGCAAAGAACTTCACAAGGTAAGAAATTTTCATCAGGCATTCCAGAAGGGTTTATGGATAGGCCTCATTAAAGCGGGATTACAGTATGTGTTAGGGGGGAGGATCTTGAAAGGAAGACTTTCTGCAAAGGCCGATTTTGTCCATCAGAAAAAGGTAATTGATTTCTATGGAACTGCCTCTCCTCCAAATGAACAAAAAGGTATAATAAAATTCGACGGAAAGCAAACCTTTGATAAAGAATCTGATGTGTATTATTCAGGAACAATCCATGAGGAACAACAACCTGCCCATCTCAAGATACCTGATCTGAATATCTGCTATACTAAATGCAAAGAAGAATATCAAAATCCATGCCTTAGCTTTTGTCCTGCTAATGTCTATGAAATGGAAGTTGATGAGGAGACTGGTACGCCGAGGATGAAGCTAAACTTTTCTAACTGTGTCCATTGCAAGACCTGCGACATAAAAGATCCCTATGAAAACATCACATGGGTAACACCTGAGGGAGGAGGAGGCCCAAAATACACTGTTATGTAGAAACGTACCGTGACCTCTAAAACCCTACTTTTACCTTGACACAGTATTAGTGTTGTATCTATAGTTATTTTGTAGCTAAAAAATAGCTATATTCATAAACCAAGTAAGAGGTGTCATAATGGATATAATTAGTGAAATTTCAAAGATAGTTGGAGAAAAAAATGTATTTTCTGATCGCGTGGAATGTATATGCAATTCACGTGATATGTCCGTACATGTTGGCGTGCCTGATCTTGTTGTGTATGCCCAGACCACAGAGCAGATATCCGCTATTATGCAATTGGCCAACCAGGAAAAGATTCCGGTTACTGTCCAGGGTTCAGGTACAAGTGTCACTGGTGCGTCCCTTCCAGTAGAAGGCGGCATACTGCTGGATGTCCATAAGATGAACAAGATCCTGGAGATCAATAAAGAAAATTTTTATGCAAGGGTAGAACCAGGAGTCATTTGTATGGATTTGAACAGAGCCCTGGCCAAACAAAATCTTATGTTCCCTCCTAACCCTGGGAGCGAGCTCATTGCGTCAATAGGCGGTATGATGTCTACCAACTCAAGCGGACACAGGGCCGTTAAATACGGTACTGCCAGGGACTATGTAAAGGCTCTTACAGTAGTTCTTGCTGATGGAACTATCATTAATACTGGGTATAAAACACCTAAATCATCCATGGGCTATGACCTTAGCCATGTCTTTGCCAGCTCCGAGGGGACTCTCGGGGTAATTACAGAGATAACAGTAAAGATTCAGCCTCTTCCAGAATACAAGGCGCTCGCCCTGGCAATATTTCTGGATCTCGACGCTGCCGGAAAAGCGGTGAGCGATATCATCGCATCCGGCATACAGCTTACCGCATGTGAGATATTGGATAAATACAGCCTCAAGATTGTTGAAGATCATATTGACAGGGATGTAAGTAAAATAGAGGCCATGCTGATCATTGAGTGCGATGGTGCCAAGGAGATAGTAACCAGGGATATGGAAAGGATTGGTGCGATATGCAAAAAATATGATGTAGAGGACTTCACCTGGAGTGATGACCCTGCCAAGGCTGGAGAAATAATGGAGGCACGAGGAAAACTGGTGCCAACGCTTTCAAGAATTAAACCTGGAAACAGGCTTGTTCCAATATCGGAAGACCTTGGCATTCCCCCATCAAAAATCCCTGAGACTATTAAAAAAGCACAAGCAATAGCAGATAAATACAACCTGCTGCTTACCACCTTTGGCCATATTGGAGATGGAAATGTGCACACTACCTTTGTAACTGATATGCGAAGCCAGGATGAGTGGGATAGACTCAAACCGGCTGCTGATGAACTTGCTGAACTTGCACTTGCTGTGGGAGGTACTATTACCGCTGAACACGGAACCGGTCTTGCCAGGGCACCATATATAGAAAAACAGCTGGGGCCAGCGTTGGATGTTATGCGATCGATAAAAAAGGCCCTTGATCCTAATGGGATACTAAATCCAGGCAAGATGGGATTAGACAAAAAGAAACATGATATCTATGACTACTTTGCCTTCAAACCCCTTTTGGAGCATCCAGAGGGGCTCAACTCTTTTGGATATGATGTAGACAACGAGATTCTTGCATGTATAAACTGCGCCTTCTGCCGTTTAGGATGCCCTACCTATGACGTTACCCAACTCGAGTCAAGGAATGCCAGAGGCAGGACTATTCTTGCATTCAACTTAATGACTGGAGAAATTGAGCCCTCCAAAGAACTCGCAAACTCATTTTATACCTGCACTACCTGCAATGCCTGCACCTATTTCTGCCCTGCACGGATCAAGGTCGATCAAATTATTCAAAAAGGACGTGAAAAACTCTTTGCCTCTGGTTTTGCTCCTGAACCGGTTACTGCACTGAGGGACAGCATTTTAAATACCGATAATGTTTACGCAGCTCCAAGGAAAGACAGGATTGCTATCTATCCACCATCTATCAAAAAAAAGGTTGAAACCGGTGAGGTAACAAAAAAGGCGGATACTCTTCTATTTATGGGGTGTGTCTCAAGTTACTTAGACATGAAAATAGTTCCCAGCTTTTTTAAGATCATGGATGCCGCTGGTGTTGACTATACAATGCTTGGAAAAAATGAGATCTGTTGCGGATTCCCCCTGCATCTTATGGGTGATCAAGAAAAATTTGAACAAAATGCCAGAAACCTTATTGATCTTATTAAGGCAACGGGGGCAAAAGAGCTGGTAACCCCCTGTGCTGGTTGTTATAAAACATTTCAAAAATACTATCCTGAAGCAGGGAATCTAGGGATTAAACTCTTCCATTCTGTTCAGTATATTCAAAAGCTACTCGAGGAGAAAAAGATACAATTGGGTGGTGATCTTGGTAAAAGGGTCACCTATCATGATCCATGTGACCTTGGAAGAACGTTTGAGATATTTGATGAGCCGAGGGAGATACTGAAGGCCATCCCTGATATTGATTTCGTCGAGATGAACAGAAACCGCTTAATGGCCCGATGCTGCGGAGGCGGTGGGAGTGTCATAGCGTTGGAGCCGGAACTCGCAGTAGATATGGCAGCAGTCAGGGTAAAAGACGCTGTGGAGGTAGATGCAGAGATAATAGTGTCTGGTTGTTCAGCCTGCAAGGATAATCTCAGGAAAGGGGTAAAGGCCATTCCTAAAGATGAACGACCAAAGATCAAGGTGATGGATATTACTGAGATTGTAGCCAACTCAATTGTTAGTTAAATGGTTGATTAGTTAAATGGTCGATTAATTAAGTGCTTTTATCTATTTAACTAATTATCGATTTAGCGATTTAGCGAACAATTAAATAAGGAGGACAGAAATGACAACAAGCAAATGGATGCATGGAGGAACCGTTGTCAAGATGAACGCCATCAATCATCCAGATAAATTAGGGTGGCAGGATAAAAACAATGAATACACTTTTAAGGAATGGAATGAGAGGTCATGTAGAGTTGCTCATGGCCTATCAGACTTAGGTGTTGGCTATAAGGACAGGTTTGCCGTATTAGCATTTAACCGTGGCGAGTGGATGGACATATATGCCGGATGTGCTAAGGGGGGGCAAATCATAGTTCCAATAATGTTTCGCCTCGCACCACCAGATATCGAATATATCGTCAATCACGCAGAATGTAAGGCCTTTATCGTTGAGCAGCCCTTTGTGGAAATGATAAATGGCATAAAAGACAAACTTCCAGTTCCAAAAGATGCCTATGTCTATCTGGGAGAAGGCCCTGTTCCCGATGGGTATAGAGGGTATGAGGATTGGCTGGCCAAATCATCTCCGAAAGAACCTGATATTATGGTAGACGGAGATGACACATGGACCTTCATGTATACCTCAGGAACAACAGGAAGGCCCAAAGGTGTGGTCAAAACCCATGAAAGTTACCACGCCCAATATGTACTGAATAATATGAACCAGGGTGTAAGACCTACCGATAAAGTGATGCTGGTTATGCCAATGTGCCATGTGAATTCCATATTTTATTCCTTTCCCTATACCATGCTGACTGCCCCAGTATTTGTGTATAATATGATGAGCTTCGACCCTGAGGACCTGCTTAAAACCATTGAGAAATACAAGATCACCTTTACCTCCCTTGTACCTACCCATTATATTATGATGCTTGCCCTCCCAGATGAAGTGAAAAATAACATCGATGTATCTTCCATACGGCAGTTATTAATATCCTCTGCTCCGGCCAGAAAAGATCTCAAGCTTGCGATTATGGATTATTTTAAAAATGCAGAGCTTTGGGAGGCCTATGGCACTACAGAGGGCGGTTTAGTAACTCTTCTACGGCCAGAATATCAGTTCGAAAAACTTGGCTCTATCGGCAAGGAAATCTATGGCACAGACAGAATTAAACTGCTTGATGAGGAAAGAAATCCTGTACCCGATGGTGAGGTAGGTGAGGTTTTTTACAGAACTCCCATGATCTTTAAGGAGTATTGGAAAGAACAGGAGAAGACCAAAGATGCGTTTGAAGGGGAATGGTCTTCAGCAGGAGATATGGCTAAACGGGATAAAGATGGCTTTTATGTCTTGGTAGATAGAAAAGCAAATATGATAATAACTGGTGGAGAAAACGTGTTTCCATCCGAGGTAGAAGGTGCTGTCGGTGCCCACCCTGCGGTGAAGGATATTGCAGTAATAGGCGTTCCTGATGAAAAATGGGGCGAGGCAATAAAGGCCATTGTCATTTTGAATGAGAAGTATGAGCCAACTGATGAGCTTGCAAAGGAGATAATGGGTTTTACCAAGGGTAAAATTGCAGGATTCAAACGGCCAAAATCTGTTGATTTCATCAAGGAAGAAGAAATGCCCAGAACAGGGACTGGAAAGATTTTACACAGAATCCTGAGAGAGAAATATGGCAAGTGGAGTGATGCCTAATAAAGTACTTAAAGTTAGGCAGTAAAAAATAGAGGAATTGAGGGAAAATAACAAATATTTACCCTGTTGAATCGCCCGAAGGGCGTTCCCGATAAATCGGGAAATTGAACAGGGCAAGCAAACCCAATTGGAGGAAAAAGGACATGTTGAAAAAAGCATTTATACCTTACAAGGGCTACTATTCAACCCCATTTTGCCGCTGGCAGGGGACTATGGCGAATGAAAATTCTATCTCCTTAGGGGCAACAACAGCCAACAGATGGCTGACAAAAAACAATTTTGACCCCGCTATACTTGACTATATGTATTTTGGCATAACTATCGCACAGCACCATCTTTTTTATAGTCATACCTGGGCAGCAGCCCTGTTAGTGAACGGTGTCAAGGATTTACCTGCCCTTATGGTCAACCAGGCATGCACGACCTCAACCACCTGTATCTATCTTGCTGCTACAAATATAGAACTCGGAGCCTATGAGACAGGATTTGCCCTTATGGCAGATCGCACATCCAATGGCCCGCATACTATCTGGCCACAGCCCTTTGGCCCGGGTGGAGAGGTGGAGTCAGAAAACTGGATGATGGACAATTTTAACGGTGATCCATGGGCAGGTCAAAAGATGATCCAGACAGCTGAAAATGTTGCCAAAGAGTTAGGAACAACTCGGGAGGAGTGCGATGCTGTTACCTTAAGGAGATATGAACAATACCTGGATGCCCTGGCCAATGACCGTGCATTTCAAAAAAGATACATGTTTTCTCCAGAGGTCAAAATCTCTAAGAAGAAAACCATGTTAGTAGAAGAAGATGAGGGTGTGACCCCAACCTCAGCCGAAGGCCTGGCCAGGCTCAGACCTGTTGAACCAGGAGGTGTCCATACCTTTGGAGCACAGACATTTCCTGCGGATGGAAACTGCGGTGTTATAGTAACCACTCAGGATAAGGCCAAAGAGCTAAGCGCAGATCCACATGTTGAGATCCAGATTGTCTCATATGGGTTTTCAAGGGCAAAAAAGGGGTATATGGGTCAGGCCCCTGTCCCTGCTGCAGAGATGGCACTTGAAAAGGCAGGGATAAAAGTAGGCGATCTAAAGGCCGTCAAAACCCATCAACCCTTTGCCATAAATGATATCTATATGGCCTCCAAGATGGGTATGGATGTTAATTGGATGAACAATTACGGAAATTCTATGATCTACGGGCATCCTCAAGCTCCGACAGCCGGCAGGATAATTTTCGAGCTATTAGAAGAAACCGTTATGCTTGGTGGTGGATATTGTCTTTGGGCAGGGTGCGCCGCTGGCGATACAGGAGCAGCCCTGGTATTTAAGATAAGCTAATAAAAAAGTGAACTAAAGTTATAAGTGCCTAAAGTGCCTAAAGTTCAATACTGGTTACTGGTAATTACTCAATAGCCTGTTAATTTACAACTGCTAAAGTTGAAAGACAATATAATTTTTGATATTGTGATTTTGGATTTAGAAGATTTAGAAATTGCTTAGGATTTAGGATTTTAGGGTTTTTCACATTTTTTAAGTATCTTTCTAAATTTTTAAACACGCCATTACAGATAATCTTATCCTTAACTTTAGCTCACTTTAAATTTTAGGCACTTTTAACTTTTTCCCTGGCTATGACAGCCGCTCCGATGGCGGCTGTCAGGTGGGGTTCTTCCGGTACAACAACTGCAAAACCTACGATCTCTTCAACTGCCTTAACCAGCCCCACATCTTTTGCCCCACCACCAACAAGGGCATAATCTCTTTCAATCCCTATCCTCTCTGCCAGACTATTGATCTGTGCTGCCAGAGCCCTGTGAATCCCTGCCAGAAGGTCCTCCCTGGAAGCCCCTTCAGCTATCCTTGACACTGCCTCAGTCTCTGCAAAAACAGCACATCCAGTGTTAAAATCTATCATTTTCCTGGATTGTAATGACAGCTCCCCTATCTCCTCCACCTTTACCTGTAAAACCTTCGCAATTACCTGTAAGACCCTGGCGCTCCCACCAGCACACTTGCCACTCAATAGAAATGTGAGCGAATTTCCCCTTTCATCAATCCGAAAGGCCTTACTAAAGAGATCGCCGACATCAACTACTGTTCTTACCGAGGGAAAAAGATAAAATATTCCTCTGCTATGACAGGATATGTCGGTAATTACATCATTTGCAAAGGTCACATTTTTTGCACCATATCCAGTAGCAATAGTATAAGCAATATCTTTTAAGGATAACCCCGCCTTAGAAAGCAGCTCCTCTTTAACCCTATCAGCAGTGAGTGTATAATTTCCTCCAGAGGGCATTACATAAGAGCCTACAATTTTTTGATCACACATTACTATTCCCTTAGAAAAGGCAGAACCAATATCAATCCCGACCACATATACCATTCCTTGTTTCTCCTGTCTGATATTCCATACTCCCGTGTTAATCGAGCCTTTTTCTAAACCTTTTTATTGAGCCTGCAAATACAATCGCTCCAAGAAACATCAATGCAACAAATTGGGGCCACAGTATTTTCAGGCCCACCCCCTTTAAAAAGATTCCCCTGATAATAACCAAAAAATACCTCAGTGGATTCAAATAGGTCAACCACTGAATTACCGCTGGCATATTCTCAATGGGAAAAACGAAACCGCTCAACATGAAAAGGGGAAGGATGAAAAAAAAGGTGGTCATCATGGCCTGTTGCTGCGTGGTGGATATGGTAGATATAAATAGCCCCAGGCCCAAGGTGCTCATTATGAAAAGAAGTGCACCAATAAATATGAGTGGCACACTCCCGTTAAAGGGAATATTGAACCAAAAAATTGCAAATAGACTTACTCCTGCCATCTGTGCTAATGAAATAAGTACATAAGGAATCGTTTTGCCGAGGATTAATTCTGATGGCCTTATGGGTGTAACGATCAACTGCTCCATAGTTCCTGCCTCCCTCTCCTTTATAACTGCCATTGACGTGAACAGTAAGGTGGTAAGCATGATCAAAAAGGCCACAATACCCGGAACATAAAAATTATGACTATAGAGGTTGGGATTATACCAGGTCCGTATCCTGGCATCTATTTTGCCATAGACAATTTTTTGTGGGTAGAGCTCCGCAATCAAACGTTGATTAAATCCATTTATCACGAGGGAGGCATAGGCTATCCTCACTGAGGCCATATTACTCATACTGCCATCTGCGATAATCTGTATTCCTGCGGTTTGTCCTTTCCTGATTTTATTGCTAAAATCCGGCCCAACTTTGACAGCAAGATCAATTTTTCTAGTAAGCAGTAGTTTGTCCAAGTCCTCTGGGTTTTGCGAGTAATTGATTATCCTGAACGTTGTATTGGCATTTAATGCATCAATGAGCATCCTGCTCTCTCTGGTCAATGACTGATCCAGAAAACCTATTCTGATATCACGCACATCTGTTGTTACCACGTAGCCAAACACAATTAACTGCACGAGAGGGGCTATAATTAAGAGGGGTCTGTTTCTTTTATCCCTAAAAAGCTGGATAAATTCCTTTCTCACGAATTCCCGAATCCTGAGCCAGCTCATCTTACATGCCCTCTCTTTTCATCAATACAAGATTTGTTACTGAAAGCACCATGAACATTAAAGCAAGAATAAGGTAGCTCGTCCATAGATTAATCAGTCCAAGATTCCGTAAATACAGGCCATTCAATATATCAATAAAATAGGTGGCGGGTACCACGTAGGTGATGAGCTGCAGTACCGTGGGCATATTCACTACTGGAAAGACAAAATCAGAAAGAAGAAGTGATGGAAGGTATGTGATCAATACCGCAAGAATATTGGCCACCAGCTGTGATTTCGTCACAATGGAAATAAGGAGCCCCAGGCTCAGCGCCACTAAAAGATAAAGGGAAGATGCCAGCACCATCAGCCAGAAATTCGATCGCATAACGATTCCAAACAGGGCCTGACCCATAAAAACAGCCACAAGCACATCAGCAATCCCTATCAGGAAATAGGGGATAGCCTTACCCGTTAAAAACTCCCCGGCTCTTATTGGCAGGGAAAGTATCGTTTCCATGGTGCCATTTTCATATTCCCGCGCTATTATCAACGAGGTCAACATTGCACCTACAATCATGATGATAATTGCAATAATTCCAGGAACAATAAAATTACGGCTCTCCAGATCCTCGTTGAACCAGACCCGTATTCGTGCTTCGACAGGCGGGTTTATTTTCTCTTTTCCATGACGACTGAGAAAATCGATCAGGCGATCAAGATTATACCTTTCAACAAAGGCCGTAATGTAGCCCCTCGATATACCGGCAAAATTCGGATCACTCCCATCAAGCAGAACCTGGAGCGGTGTTTCACGGTCTGCCTTAATATTCCTGGTCCAGTCCGGGGGAATAATTATGGCCATGGTTGTACGACCTTGGTCAAGGTACCCTGTGACGGCAGCGGTATTCGAAAGGTGCTGGATAACATTAAAATAAGAAGATGCGTCAAGTGTGCGAATGAAGTCCCGGCTTAATTCGGTTTTATCATAATCTACTACCACGGTTTTGACATTATCCACGTCCAGGCTAAGGGCATACCCAAAAATTAAAATAAGCAGGATCGGGATGATAAAGGCCAAATAGAGGCTTCTAAAATCCCTGATCAGGTGATAAAATTCTTTTTTGGCAATAGCTTTGATATGTATGATGTTCAATTATCTCTCTTTTCGTGACATCAAATGGATGAACACATCATTCAGGTCTGCGTCTGGTCGCTCGGGGAACATTGTGCAGATTATCTCTGATGGACTACCAGTGGCCACAATCCTTCCCTCGTTGATCATTATGATCTTCTGGCAGTTACGAGCCTCATCCATATAATGAGTAGTCACAAAAACCGTCATCCCATCCTGTGCAAGGTGATTGATAAATTCCCAGAAGTTCTGCCGCGTGATTGGATCTACTCCTGAGGTAGGCTCATCCAGAAAAAGGATTTCAGGGCGGTGAAGCAGGGCGCAGCCCAGAGCCAAACGCTGACGCCATCCAGGGGGTAACTCCCGAGTTATGCGGTATCTGACATCTTGTAACCGGGTCATGTCAAGCACCCATTCGATTCGATCTTCCCACTGCTTGAATGGCACGTTATAGATACCCAAATAAAAACGTATGTTCTCAAATGGGGTCATATCTTCGTAAAGGGAAAATTTCTGTGACATATACCCTATGGAATGCTTAATCTCCTCAGCATCTGAGAAGATATCGTGCCCTGCAACCCTTCCATAGCCTGAAGTAGGGGTTATAATACCGCAGAGCATACGTATGGTGGTCGATTTTCCCGCACCGTTCGGACCGAGGAACCCGAAAATTTCTCCTCGCTTGACAGAGAAGGTAATTTTATCTACAGCAACAAATCGGCCAAACCTCTTCTTGAGATCTTCCACATAAATAGCCTCAGAACCTGAACGTATCATGTAAAAGCTCCTTGTCTACCTCCTTTATACGATCGATTATTGCCTCCTCAAGGCTGGAAAAGTCGGATTGAATGTGTTGAG
>Ga0315545_1000789_pt1 | contig 32839 bp, 30 predicted proteins | sample SalMarSW160210MG_FD_203096 | JGI IMG/M metagenome (GOLD analysis project Ga0315545, IMG submission 203096) | Salt marsh sediment microbial communities from the Plum Island Ecosystem LTER, Massachusetts, United States - Salt Marsh Sediment SW1602-10 ...
CTTCTTTTATTACTATTTAACGAAGAATTTGTCCACTTTAAAATGCGCTTTTTTTCATTTATTTCAATTAGTTAACGTTTGTGGATGGACACTAATTAGATCATTTTCTTGAACAATTGGAATTCATTCTAAAATATTTGATCAGTTCAGGCGTTTTACCGTTACTAAGTTATAAATTTCAGGTATAAAATGAGGTGGATCAAGAAATGATCGATACAACCCTTAAAGTATTTGCCTTAGAGAAATTTAGAAAAATATGCGAAATCAGGCTCTCACAGACATCATTTTAATTAACGCTAACGTTATTGCTTTAGATCCTTTTCAGCCTCATGCCAAACTGGTATCGATTACCAATGGAAAAATACTGAGTGTCGGGAATGAAAATGAATTGGCGAGGTTGAAAGGTGGCAGGTCTAAAGTTATCGATTGTCATGGAAAGACGATTGTACCTGGCTTTATTGACTCACATGCACACCTTTCTGCTTTTGGCGAAAGCCTCGTTACCATTAATGTGGGGCCTCATAACGGCATTCGTTCAATTTCGGATATTCAAGGTAAAATTCGACAATTATCTCAAAATCGACCACCAGGTGAATGGATACGATGTGGAGGATATGATGAGTTCTCTCTGAGAGAAAAACGGCATCCCAACCGATGGGATTTAGATGTAGCCAGTTCAGTTCATCCAATAAAGTTAACTCACCGCTCAGGACACGCACATGTCTTAAATAGTTTAGCGTTAAGAATGACAGGTATCTCAAGGGAAACATCAGATCCAGAAGGTGGCCTCATTGATCGGGATATCACAACAGGAGAACCAACCGGTTTGCTCTATGGGATGAGTGAGTTTCTCTCACAATCCATCCCCCCTATGGATAGCCGACAATTAGACCAAGGCATCGAGATGGCCAATCGTGAGCTACTCTCTTTGGGCATTACCTCTATTCAAGATGCTTCATTCCGCAACGATGCCGTGTGTTGGGAGAAACTCCAGCGGTGGAAGGACCAAGGCTATCTTAAACCTAGAGTTTCAATGATGCTTGGGATAAAGGCCTTCGAGGAATATCGAAAAGAAGATTTTTCAAGTAAGATTGAAAAGGAGCAGCTTTGCATTGCTGGAGTGAAGATAATAGTGAATGAGACGACAGGCAGGCTCAACCCAAGCCAGGATGAGCTAAATGAGCTGGTCTCTAAGATTCAGCACTCTGGCTTTCAAGCAGTCATCCACGCAATAGAAGAGCCAGCGATCGAAGCGGCCTGTATAGCCATTGAATACGCCCTACAAAGGTCACCACAATCGAATCACAGGCATCGCATCGAGCACTGTTCGGTATGTCCTCCCTATTTAGCAAGGAAGCTAGCCTTGCTAGGAGTTATGGTCATCACCCAACCGCCGTTCATCTACCATAGCGGCGATCGCTATCTCGAGACCGTGCCAAAATCGCAACTGAAGTCTTTATATCCCCTCGCAACGCTTTTAAAAAACGGCGTTCCTCTCGCAGGCAGTTCAGACTGTCCTATTGTAGCACCAAATCCTTTGATCGGGATCTATTCTGCAGTTTCTCGGAGGAGTGAAACGGGGAAAGTCATCCAGGCAAAGGAGGGCATCGCACCGCTGGAGGCATTGCGCATGTACACGACATATGCGGCGAGGGCAGCCTTCGAAGAGGACATTAAGGGATCGCTAAGACCGGGGAAGCTCGCCGATCTGGTAGTGCTGAGCCGTGATCCGACTCATGTTCCCATCGAGGAGATAAAGGACATTCAGGTGGAGATGACAATCCTCAACGGTGAAGTGGTATGGGATAAGGCGGGATTAACCAACAATCCCTCTCTTGATGTATGATGATAACTCTTTTTCTGTCAGGCCCAGCAACTCAAGATAGACATATCGATTATCTTCACCCAGTAATGGCGCGGCCTTCCAATCTGCTCTTGATCCACCAGCGAATTTGATAGGTGACGCGTCCGAAATGGTATCACCCAGAACTGGGTGGTGTAGCCGTACAAAGTAATCCCTCGCCAGTAACTGGGGATCGTGTGCGAGGTCTTCGGCATCTTGCACTACCCCTGCTGGAACCCCTGCTTCCTGGAGACGGTTCACCAGCTCTTTATCTTCGTATTGAGCTGTCCATTGTTCAAGGAATCTGTCCAATTCTTTCGTGTGTTCTTTCCGCTTTGGTAGTGAAGAAAACTGCTCCTGGTGGCACCATTCAGGATTACCCATTGCCTTTGAGAGAGCTTGCCACTCTGTCTCATTAAAGACAGCGATAACACACCACTTGTCCTCACCCACACATCTGTAGCATCCATAGGGAGCGGCTGGGATATACTCAGAGTAATTGCCTTGAGGCAGCACCTCTCTTTGATTGATGAGTGTATCCAAAAGGGCCGGCCCCAGTAATGTGCATACTGCTTCACATTCTGATAGATCTATATGGTTCCCTGTACCTGTTCTGTCTCGATACTCCAAAGCTCCTAAAACAGCTACTACGGCATAAAGCCCAGCAACAACATCTGCATACGCAAAACCTAAACCCATAGGATCATCTTTGCTGAATGAGCTCAGGTATGTGAGCCCTGAAAGTGCATGAATAGTAGGACCAAAGGCCACAAAATCTTTCCAAGGACCAGTCTGTCCCATTCCTGACATGCTTACCATGATAAGATCAGATTTGACGTCTTTCAGTTTCTTATACTGCAATCCCCAGTTTGCCATCACGCGAGGGCTAAAGTTCTCGAATATCACATCACTGAGCGCCGTTAACCTTAAGAAAAGCTCCCGTGCCTCGGGGTAATCCATATCCAGGGTTATGCTCCGTTTATTGCGATTCCACATGCTGAAATATCTCGAGGGATTCGAATCAGCACCTGTTGCACTCTTTTTCGATTGAATCTTGATGACCTCTGCCCCAGAATCAGCAAGCATCCTTGTTGCATAGGGACCAGCCATTACTCTTGTAAAATCTAACACTCGGAGATCACTCAGAATTTTCGTATTCATAGTATACTTATTTAAATAACCTCTTCAGAGGTAAGCTTTTTTATTTCTTTCTTTGAAAGGCCTAGTTTTCCTTGAAAAACGCGGGTGTTATCCTCTCCAATCAATGGGGCGCTTTTCCATTGTTTTACCATTGGAGATGTGAACTGATAGGGAAGCCCAGGATAGTTCATGCGTGTCTGAAACTTGGGGTGATCTATAGGCACAAAAAACCCATGTTCTTTAAGCTGAGGGCTCTCGATAACCTCTCGTGGGGGAGTAACCGGTGCCCATGGAAACCCCATAAGCTGCCCCATCTCAAAGAGCTCGCGTGTGGTGTGATTAAGTGTCCATTGTTTCACTACTTCTATAATACGATCAAGGTATTTAAGGCGGTATTCCTCATCAGCCCATTTGTTATCCATTAAATCACCTGCCATACCCTCACTGTCCAACCACTCAACAAGCGTCTCCCATTGCTGAAAAAGGGTTACACGCATAAAACCATCCTTACACGGGACAATGCAAAATTCATTATTCCAATAGAGACTCCCTTGCCTTGTGGGTATTGTGTGATCATAGAAGTAGCGGATCATGACGTGCTCTAAGGTCGAAGTCACTGCCTCTTGGAGCGAGATATCGATATGTTCCCCTGTTCCGCTCTTCCTTCTCTTTTGAAGAGCCAGGAGGATGCCAATAGCGGCAAAAAGAGAGGTAGTGTAATACGACTGCTCTCCAAAGGGTTTGAGGGGAGGAGTCGAGGGTGATCCAGACACGTACATTTGACCGCCCATAGCTGAGGCTACCAAGTCACAAGATTTATAATGTTTTCGGGGACCGTTCTGCCCAAAGCCGGTGACTGATACTAAAATGAGTCTGGGATTTATATCATGTAATACCTCAAAACCTAATCCGAGACCTTTGAGGTATCCTGGAGGGAAGGTTTCTACCACGATGTCAGTTTTTTTAAGAAGTCTACAAAAAATGTCTCTGCCGGAATTGTGTTCTATATTGAGAGTTATGCCACGCTTGTTGGTGTTGTGATACCAGAAAAATAAACTCTTCTCCGGATGTGGCGTGTCATTCAAAAAGGGACCTATGTCTCGAGATGCATCGCCTCCTGGTTTTTCTACCTTGATTACATATGCTCCCATGTCAGCCAGGAGTTTCGAACAAAAGCTTGCCTTCTCATCAGCCAAATCAAGCACACGTATTCCTTTAAGGAGACTATCACTTTTATCGGCAGCCTTCATTTCTCACATCCTCAATAGATCCTCTCATCAGCAGACCATGGTGTACCCATCAAAGTACTCGCCTAAGGTTTTCGATGATTTCTTCATACCCCTCTACCAGATCCTGAACGACTGCGGCCGCAGGAATTATTTCTCTTATCAAACCAGCTGATGCCCCGCAGTATGCCTCACCCTCTGTTAAGTCCCCTTCCAGTTGAGCTTTTCTTGCTCGGCGATAACCAAGAAAATTTCTAATATCATCGGCAGAGGCGCCCGATTTCTCTAAATCTAACAGCTTTCGAGAAAACTCTGTCTTGAGGCTCCTTGTAGGCAGTAGGTTCCGGCACGTAATCACTGTGTCTGCGTCGTTAGCCCCTATAATAGCTTGCTTATACTGTGGGTGGGCTATACTTTCCGTAACAGCAACAAATCGGGTGCCCAACTGCACACCTTCAGCGCCGAGAGAAAAGGATGCGACAAGGCCTCTCGCATCCACAATACCACCGGCGGCAATAACTGGAATGTCAACAGCATCAACCACTTGGGGAAGTAATGAAAATAGAGGCAATTCATCAAATCCAATATGGCCTGCGGCCTCAACCCCTTCAACAATAATAGCATTGACGTTATATGATTCTGCCATTTGTGCTTGTTTTATAGAACTCACCACGTGCATAACGGTGGCCCCATTTTTACATAGAAGTTCAGTATAGTGCGCAGGGTTCCCTGCAGAGGTCACGACGATTCCAACCGCCTCTTTGAGGATAACGTCTACAAGGATTCCACTTTGTGGGAGGTCCAAGGGGATGTTGACAGCAAATGGCTTATCGGTCAGTTCTCGTGCCTTTGTAATTTGAAGCCTCAGATTTTCTGAAGCATCGCCATGTCGTTCCATTCCAGCCAGTGGACTGATAGTGCCCAAGGCGCCAGAATTGGAGATAGCTGCGGCAAGCTCAGCATTTGCAAGCCAGAGCATACCGCCCTGGATGATAGGATACTCAATATTTAAAAATTCGCATATCCTCGTCTTTCTCACAGCACTTCCTTAGGTTTTGATCTTTCTTATTGAAGGTGAGCTGTTTTCTTCCATACCTATTCTATCCACCACAATAGCTTTGTTAAGGCGAGCCCTTTCATATCGGGGATTCAACTTTATTGCCATATCATAGTTTCTTAAGGCTTCGTTATAATCGCCTTTTTCATAACACTCGTTGCCCAGGCTATGGTAGATATCGGCTACCAGTTCCTGGTCCCCCCATATACTCCTAGATGGATCATTGAGATGTCCTTTATAATCGAATCCATCTGGCAAAATATTTTCAATATCAACCATGGATTCTTTTGTTTTAAAAACTGTTAGCACGTGAGGGCCTATTCCAAAGGCGTTCTCTACATATAATGCCTGCGCATCTATGCCTACTCTTCGGAGAAGACAATTGTAGAGAAGGGTTAAACCCAGACAGTTGCCCACTGCGATAATATCTTTGCTCAGCTGGGAATCTATTACGTGATGGAGTTTGTAGTGACCATGTGGTGCATATCGGTGTGGTTTTGTTATCCAAAGCCAATTGAAAAGCGCTTTTGCTGTGGTGAATGGATCACTTATATACTTCACCTCACGGATGAATCGCTGATTTAGCTTGTCAAGCTTTCGTGCGTAGGTGGCTATCAGATCATCTTTTGTAATTCCCGACGCAATCAAGACTTTTTTTTCTAAACTGAAGAGCATGGATCGAATGATTTAGTTTTTCCTCTTGGTAAAAAAAGACCAAAATGATTTGCGTATCATCAATTTTGTAGGAAATCCGCAATCACCTTCGTAGTAGCAATTGGATTCTCCTGTACCGGCATATGTGTCGATTCGGGTATTTCCTTGAACTTTGTCTGAGGTAAGGCTCTGCACATCTGCTGAGCAATCTTTCTTGATAAAAAAAGGCTCTCTTTACCGCGTATTAGTAACACAGGGCAGGGTACATGTTCCATGAAAGGCCAAAGCTCTTCGGTGGCATACCCTGTATCATCGGATTGTTGACTCATTCTGGTATCGTATTTGGGGATATAGGTTCCCTGTTGTACCCTCTTATATCCATGGTTTGCAATATGGTAACACATCTCCCTGGAGAGGTAAGGATAGAGGCTTCGGATTGCCTGCACAACTTCTTTGAGAGAATGCGCTTCAAGGGGGAACGTTGCAAGAAGTCGCCTAAGCGCGTGAGATGCCAGTAGATCATTGCCGGGGCGGGCATCAACCAGAATGAGTCGATCTACCTTGTAGGGGACGCAGGCAGCACAAAATAGGGCATGTCGACCTCCCATTGAGTGGCCAATAAGAATTAAATCGTTTAAGTCCAATGTTTCGATGAAATGAGCAATATCTGAAAAATGATCATCCATAGTATAAGCACCATCCTTTGACCACTGACTTTCACCGTGTCCTCGCTGATCAAGGGCTATCACATGATAATGAGATCTAAAGTTTAAGGCAAAATCATCCCATACATGGGCATGTGCCAAAAATCCATGAAGCAGCACCATCGGTTGTTGCTTATCATTTCCCCAATCAAGATAATGGAAACGCAGCCCGTTTATCTCCATATATCTATCTTGTGGCTTAACAGCTTTCATATCATAATGAGTTTTTGAGAAAACTCTTCTTAATCCTTCCTGCCGACAATCTGAAGTTATCAATCAACGAGTATTCTAATGATTCTTGGAATGAGAAAGTTAGCATAGTCCCTTCGGCTCCCACCACATAGAATAATGATCAACCTGCCACTGCAAACTTCATAGGCCAATTTTTTTATCTCCATTGCCATTTGCAGATGGAACTTCAGGGTCAATCCTATATCTCCATATTCCCCAATCGTCCCATCATAGCCCCAATTCCAGAATATGATCTCAGGTTGAAAGGGCTTGACCCATTTCTCAAAGGATTCCTTTGCCAGGGCAGTATAAACGGAGTCCTTAACCTTAAAGGGTACGTGGACATTTACATTTTGATTTTTTTCTTGGGAACTTTCAGAGCAAAAACAGATATAGAGGACAGTAGGATCATTTTCAAATAACTCCCAGGTGCCATTGCCATGGTGGGCATCGGTATCAATAATAGCAAAGCGTTTGGCACCAAACGTTTCTTGTAACTCATGGATTGCTATAGCAGCGCCATTAAGATAACACCCTCCGCCAAAAAAATTACTTCCGGCATGATGATCCCCGTACCCAGTGAAAACAAACGCATTGAGGAGTTCACCTGACCAAACCTTTATCGCTGCCGACAGAGTACCCGCTGCTGAATAAAGGGCCCCCTCAAAGTCTCCAGTGGCCTTCACTCGGTCAATCATCCCTGGTGAGTGTATCTTATGCAGAGTTTCTATAGGGATGGGTTCTAAATCAAAACAAGACTTGGGTTTTGACAGATAGAGCGCATCATAGAAAAAGACATTTTCTTTCTCTAATATACCATCTAAGGCTTGGGGAAAGTCTTTGAGTCTCTCTCCTTGCTGATAATGGAAAAATATTCCGGTGGGCATCACCCTCAAACAAAGGTTAATTTCCTATGATATTAATCAGATGACGGTAAAGGTCTAGGTTCCTGCGCTTGCATTTCCTTATCGCAACATACTGGAGTACCATCCCCTGCCTTGGTGCACAGGATTTCAGTGCCGCAGTCCGTACATCGGTATCGCTTCCCTAGTTGGCTCATTTCTTCTCCTTTCCTCCAGATTCTTTAAGTTCCATTGGTTGACTGCAGCAGGAAAGGGTGCCTTTGCCACCGCGCGTTACTATAAACTCTGCGCCACATTTCTTGCAGACATATCTTTTTCCAACTTCGTTAGCCATTTTCTACTGCACCTCCTCTATTATATCATATGAAAAAATCAGGGTTGCCCATACTTCTCTCGAAGCTCTTTCTTTAACAACTTGCCCAATTGATTACGTGGTATGGAATCAACGAAGATTACCGACCGAGGTCGTTTAAATCCGGCCAACCTTGTGCGGCAGTATTCCATAATCTCTTCCTGAGTAGTATCCTCTCCCTTTTTAAGGGCTACAATAGCACGGGGTTGTTGCCCCCAATCCGGGTCAGGAACACCGATAACAGCCGCTTCCTCGACTTGAGGGTGAGAATGAAGCACATCCTCAACCTCTTCAGGGGAGATATTCTCACCCCCTCGAATGATCATATCATCACCACGGCCAGCCAGATAAATATATCCCTCGTCATCTATCCAGCCCATATCACCGGTCCGGAGCCACCCATCAGGACTGATCACCTGGGAGGTCTTCTCCTCATCACCCCAGTAACCAGTCATGACCCGGGGGCCTTTCACTAGTATTTCACCTACTTCTCCTGGTGACAACATGCTGCCTTCTTCACAAACAATCTTCACCTCCACATCAGGCAGTGGCCTGCCAATAGAAGAAGTGAGCCGTTTTAATTTCTTCTCCTGCTCCTCTTCAGTGCCCTCAATGATATGGTCTTCAGGGCCTAAGGTCGCGATGGTGGAGGCAGTCTCTGTCTGCCCAAAGGCATTGATAAACCGCACCCATGGCATAACCTCGATAGCCTTTTTAATGACTTCAAAGGGCATGGGTGCTGCGCCATAGGTTATGACCTTTAGATTCGTGAGATCATAGTTGGTAAAGTCCAGATCATCGATGATCCTCTTGAGCATGGTAGGAACCACCATTGCCCGCGTAGCCTGCTCTCTTTGAACGGTTTCCATCCATTCCTTGACCTCAAACTGCCTCATCATCACCAGTGTTCGGCCGCCGTAGACAGCTGCCAGCATCGCCTGAATCCCAGCCACATGGTAAAGAGGGACCGTGAGTAGGTTCCTTTCCTCTATTTCCGGACTGGCAGGCTCCACATTATCCAGAACGTAATAAACAAATCCATTATGGGTCAATGGCACCCCCTTGGGACGTCCGGTGGTCCCTGCTGTGTACATAAGAATGGTGATGTCTTCGTCACCAATTTCACACATGGATTCATCAGAGGAAGAAGAATTAATAAGATCCTCGTAGTAAAGCTTTCCATTGCTTGTGCTATCAATAGAAATACACCTCTCAATAGTTGGTAGCTGAGGTAACAGAGAATCGACCATATCTACATACCTGCTCCCTACCAAAAGGATTTTCACCTCGGCATTGGCGATCATATGGTTGAGTTCATCGGCCTTTGCCCTGAAGTTCAGAGGAACAAAGATCGCTCCAAGTTTTGCTGTGGCGAAGTATGCCTCCATATACTGATTACAGTTAACACTGAGCATGCCGATCCGATCGCCCTTAATCACCTCTAAGGGAGAGAGGGCATGTGCGAGTCTATTGACCCGTTCATTGAACTGGGCATACGTCCATCGTCTTCCTTCAAACACAATCACATCTCTCTCAGGACAGATCGCATTGGCAATGCTTAGAAAATCCGTGGTATTCATCTCTTGTTTCCTCTTATTAAGTGCTGAAACATATCATATTGTCTTCTCTCACTTTGTCTGGTTCGCCAGCAATTGTACCTCAAGGGCGAGGCTCTTTTCTAAATTCAGGCCCTCCGCGAGGGGGAGTTCTAATCCCCGCATCACCGCCTGCTTGGCATTCCTCACTGCAACGGGATTATAGGATGCGATTGTTTGAGCCATCTCTTCGGCAGACTCGAGGAGTTTTTCTTTTTGCACCACCTTGTTGACCAGCCCTATCCGTAAGGCCTCTTCGGAATCGATCCACCGGTTTGTGAGGAGCATTTCAAGTGCCTTGGCTTTTCCCACTGTGCGGGGGAGCGTCTGGGTACCCCCAGCAGCAGGTATAATACCCAGTTCCACTTCTGGTAACCCAAACTTCGCATCCTCTGAGGCGATTCTGATGTCACAGCATAAGGCGATCTCAATGCCCGAGCCCAAAACATAACCGTGAACAGCAGCGATAAGAGGCTGGGGAATGCTTAAAAAAAGACCCCATACATCACGGTCAAAACGCACCTGCCGGGCTTCTGTAGGGGATGGAGCGGTTAGAAACTCACTTAAGTCAGCCCCTGCACAGAAGGCCTTCTCTCCCGATCCCTTGAAGATTGCCACGAGTACTTCTGGGTCATCCTTAATGGCGCTCAGTACCTGGTACAGGTCATCTCTCATCTGGATATTATATATATTTAGGGCCTGAGGCCTATTTAAAGTAACATAAGCCACATCACCCTTCTTTTCATAAATCAATGTCTCAAAGCCACTCATCAGAATCTCCACAAAATCCAGACAGGTTATTTTCCCTCAAACTGAGCCTTCCTCTTTTCCTGAAACGCCCTGATCCCCTCTGTACGATCCCTGGATGTGTGCAATAAAAAGTAGAGATCAGCTTCAAGTCTCAGTCCTTGTTCCAGACTAAGATCCATACCTTTGTATATCGCTTCTTTGGCATACCTTACGGCAATTGGACCGTTGGAAGCAATTCCCCGTGCCATATCCATGGCAACGGCCAATAACTCATCATCTGGAACGACTCTGTGAACAAGGCCAATCCGATGGGCCTCTCGTGCATCAATAATTTCTCCTGTGAGGATCATCTCCATGGCCTTGGCTCTGCCCACGACACGGGATAAGCGCTGGGTTCCGCCATCCCATGGGATATCTCCATAGGTGATCTGATTCATGGCAAAATGGGCGGTCTCAGTGCAAATCCTGAGATCGCAGGCTAAGGCGAGTTCCAAGCCCTGGCCAAATATGTCGCCATTAGTAGCAGCTATAATTGGTTGATCTAACTGCTCAATAATGGATGCGATAGATAGAGATCTTATGAGTTCTATTTTGTTTTCAAATAAGGAACGTTTATCTCTATCATTTCCGATGCAAAAGTTCTCTTTGCCCGTTACAATGATTACCTTTATATTACGATCTACAGAGATCTCATTTCGGATATCATCCAGCCTTGTAATAATATGTGTTTTGATAGCATTTTTTAAACCTTCTCTATCAAGGGTTATAATAGCTATGGATTCTTTTTTTTGGTAGTAAACCATTTTGTTATTCATGATATCAATACATTTTATCTAATGCTGCTCAAGGCGCAAGCTTCTTTCATTATTTTCTAGTGTGAGGCTCACCACGAAAATAGACCCCTGGGCGGTCCCCCTCACACTTGCCTGTGGTGTATAACCGATGCTGCCTGCTTGCATTAGAACCATCGGCAAGCCCAATGTGGTTCTCTCAAGCCTCAATACATTCATAGTCAACTTCATCTGACACCCTTTTACCTCTCCTCCCTTCCTGCCTACACATCCAACACCTTGTCGCCGATGAACCTGCAAGGCTGGATTTCAGGAACATGGCGAGCACCCACCTTGGTAGGCTTTCCAACACAAGACTACGCGGCTTTGCCAAGCCGCAACTAATGGGTGACTTTTTTTTCATCAAGACAAAAGCCAGCAGAAAGCAGAGTATAACGCAGTGACCTTGTTCAGCTATCACAGAAATAGTTTTGACCCAATTTTCCGAATGCAAGATTAGCCTCCTTAACCAGTTCTTGAATCACCGCTTTGCAAGAGAGGATTTCTCCCGTGATAAGGCCTGCGCCCTGACCTGCTGCGAGAAAACGTTTGTCAGTCTTTCCCTTTAGGTAAGCAGCGGCGGTTAGGTTTTCCCACTCGTTTTTCGGAGAGTCAGTATATGCTTTCATTAAGATATCATAATTGATCAAGCCGGAATACTGGTTAAGCAGGTATCGAATTTTGTCAGTTAATATAATTCTGAGAGATCCCTTACGCTCAGCAGTGAAACCACGATTCCCTTTTTCTGTGTTTGGATTATTCGCTGCATCGTAGCCATGCCTGATGGCTATTGTTTCACCGCATTTTGCACGCAATATGAGCTGCTTGTAATTCTCATGGGCGGGACATTCCTTTGTGGCTATGAAGCAAGTGCCAACGTAAACACCCTCCGCTCCTAAAGCTAATGCGGCCAGAAGCTGAGGACCCGTAGTCACACCGCCCCCTGCTACGATTGGTATTTTTACTAAGCCAGCAACCGCAGGCACCAGGCAAAATGTAGTGTTTTGCTCAAAACCACTGTGCCCACCTCCTTCAGTGCCGGAGGCTATTATTGCATCTACTCCCGACAATTCCGCCTTTTTAGCATGTTGTAGCGTTGAGCAGACGTGGACAACTTTCATACCGGCTCTCTTGAGTCTCCCGGTGTAAATTTCAGGGCTTCCTTGCGAGACGATGGCAACAGGCACTTGCTCTTCAATTCCAACTTCAACGCAACGTTCGCTGTATGCTTTGTCTAATCCTACTTTTCCAATTACAAAATTTACCGCGAAGGGGCGGTGAGTCAATAATCTAGTTTTTCTTATCTCATTTCTCAGACGCTCACCTGTCTCTGCCACGTCTTTAATTAAGGAGCTAACTCCAGCGTTAGGTCCAAGAGTTCCAAGGCCTCCGGCATTAGATATAGCCGCAACCATTTTTGCATTTGTAACCCAAGCCATTCCTGCCGAAATGATGGGGTAATCAATTTCTAAAAGTTTGGTTATCCTTGTTACCATCTTTACCACATCCTCATTTTCTTGCTGCTGTCATCGTATTAGGTGGCCTATCAAGATATTCTTGATAGGAGCAGTCTCGCATTTTTCCAATCTCCTTGAGCAAACACCAACCTCCGACCCTGCCTCATCCAAACTCATAGCCATCATTTTTCCTAACCTACAGCCTCCACCAGCGAAACCGACACCTTTCCTTTTAAATAAAAAAGAACTTTGAAACTCATTACTGTTCTTCCTGTAGAATCAACGATAATAATTAAGGGTTGCACATTTACATAGAATATGACCCGATGAATACAAGATAAAAACAACCATACTATATATTACTCAAGAATTCCTTCTTGAAGCAATCTTATGAATTCTTCATCATCCATTCCTAAAATTTCACGACAAATAAATTCAGTATGCTCTCCCAGGCAGGGGGTAGGCATTGTTATCTGTGGTGGCGTATCCATTAGTCTATAAGAAGGAGCACTATAACAGCTTGTGCCGATCTCAGAATGCTCCACATAACGGAAGTGATTGCGATGCTTCAACTGAGGGTCCTCAAAAAGGTCTTTTGCATTCTTCACCACTCCCGCTGCTATTCCGGCTGCCTGCATTCTCTCCACTACTTGTTCGGGTGTATGCTGAATCGTCCATGATTCAAGTGCCCGGTCTAATTCATCTTCATTTTTCTTTCTGCCTGCAAGGGTGGAATATTTTGCGTCTGCGGCCCAGGGTGGGTTACCAATAGCAATGCAAAGCAGCCTCCATTCTACATCGGTGAAAACAGAAATAACACACCACCGTTCGTCTCCTTTGCAGCGATAGGCATTATGGGGTGCGGCGTGGGGTATCCAATTCCCTTTCAGGGTCTCCACCGTTCCATTGGCGACATAATCCAAAAGGAGAGGTGAATAGAATATGATACCGCTTTCAACCTGCGATCCGTCTATGCATTGCCCCTTCCCGGTTTTTCTGCGGTAGTCCAACGCCGCAAGTGCGGCGCAGGTGAAATAATAGCCGGAGGTGAAATCGGTATGTGCCACAGGATTAGGGGTTGGGATTTGCCCCGGTATGCCGGTATTAGCTAAACCTGTTAAACCTTTAAGCATCTGGCCTAATGCCCTTACGTGAGCATAGGGGCCGTCTTGGCCTGCTGAAGATACTCGCACTAGAATGATACCCGGATTTATTTTTTTGAGTTCCTCATATCCTAGACCGAGTTTTTCAAGAGTACCTGGGGTAAAATTTTCAACGACTACGTCTGCCCAGGCAACAAGCCTTTTTACAAACTGCACACCATTTGCAAGCTGGAGATCAACCGAAATGCTATACTTGTTAGGGTTGTGCCACAAGAAATAGGCACCTCGATTTACACCGGATTTACCTCCTGCATATGGAGACATTGTTCTGAGGGGGTCAACACGGTTGAAAGATTCGATCTTGATCACCGTTGCCCCATAGTCTCCTAAAAATCGTGCTACAAATGGTCCGGCGAACACCCAGCCCAGATCCAGGACTTTTACCCCGGCCAATGCCGAATCATGTCCATTAATATCATCCTCGGCATTTTTCCCTTCTTGAAATTTACCTGAAAGGCCTTCTGTGGATTTCGGCATGTTTTCAACCTCTTTGTATATTTCAGAGGTGTGTTCTCCTATCAGCGGAGAAGGGCGAAAAGGAAAGGAAACCTCGCTGGATTTGAAAGGGATTCCTGGATAGCTCAGGGTAGATTGAAACTCCGGGTGGTATGCCTGCACCCAAAAATTCCGTGCCTTCAGCTGCGGGTCTTGCAGGATATCTGAGGCATTGTAGAGCGGAAAGACCATAATTCCCTTCTCGATTACCTTGGAAAACAGCTCCTTCTTTGTCTTTGTAAGGAGGAATTTTGCAAAAACACTCTCCCATTCGACCATTTGCTCCTTTGTAAGTGCGGCCATATCAACCTGAGGCCATTCAACCGTGTCCAGGTCTGCCGCCATTCCCTCCTCCTCCATCCACTGAACGAGGTTCTGCGTTTGCCAGCCAAGCCCTCCTGTGTACATTCTCCAGAGTACGTAGCCATCCTTGCACGGATAAACAATTTGAGAGGTCCCTCCTTTTTCCCCCCACGTCGTCTTTGCCCCCTCTCTTTGTTGAATCCTTTCGGAATAAAACCACAGATAGGGAGCTAACTGTAATGCGGCAATGACGGCCTCCTGCATGGATAGATCTACATGCTGCCCTTGCCCTATAGTCTGTCTGTGGTGGAGGGCGATTAGCGCCCCAACAGCACCTTGCAGACCTGCATGGCAGTATGCAAGGTCAAAACCTGAAGCAGTAGGTCTGTTATTTCGATCCCCTGTCACAAACATAAGCCCTCCCATAGCTTCAGCGACAATATTTGAACCTTTGAAGTCCATATAGGGACCTTCTTGCCCAAAAGGAGAAATCGATACCATGATAAGCTCTGGGTTGATTCGCCTAAGATTTGCATAACCTATGCCATGTGCATCCAGATATCCTGGTCTATAAGATTCTATAATAATATCTGCCTTTTTCGCCAATTTCTTAAAGATCTCTTGGTCATCTGTGCTATCAAGATCTAAGACTATGCCTCGTTTATTGGCGTTAAACGCCATCCAATAGAGGCTTTTTTTGGGATCTTGGATGTCCCCATAGAAGGGGCCAATATATCGAGAGCAGTCGCCCCTGGGTTTTTCAATCTTAATAACGTCAGCTCCTAGATCACCAAGTACTTTTCCACAAAGAAAACCCTTTTCATCCGTTAAATCAAGGACACGATAGGATGTTAGCAGTCCTTTCTTGCCCCCATCACTCGTGGAATGCCATCTATCGGCTTTTTCCATAGTTTCACCTCCTGGGATTTTACAGCATGAATTTTAATATTCTTTTAGGTCTTTCTTATTTCAGTTTCTCGAGCGTCTTCATCGAAATATGTCTTCATGTAGTATTTTGCATATCTTCCAAGCGCTGGCATCATGTTGCTAACACTGGTTAAGCTACAATTCGCGGAACCGCATCACGTAGTGTTATTTAAATTAAAGCGATATCCTGTTGTAACTATACTGCATTCGGCTCATCTATAGTGTCCAGGTAAAGAAATGATGAAGCAGCTTCACCGAAAATTTGCTCCCAAAATTTGATCTTTTCCATCTTATCAAGGTAGAGATAAATGTTTCTGCCAGGACACAGCTGAACGAAAAAACAAGTTTTTGAAATAGAAGTGGAAGCTATGGGTGTCGTTCTTATGAGCTACTTCCCCATTTTCCATTCTCGGACAGCCTCATAGCATACAGGAACAACTTTCGTGAATCACTCTCACAGACCTTGTCTTCGATTCCGAGGGAATTGGTATATCCCCTATATTACCGGCTCGATTTTTTCGTCCAAGACACAACGATTAGAATAATAGCGCTCAATTGAAAGTAGCAGGGATTTTTCACTGTTGCAGCAACGACACCCTATCATAACCAATCGAAAATCAATTATTTACCGCATAAAGATTAGGCACTGTTTTATGGTGGTTTATCTCTGCCACAATAGGCTTGGGATCTTTGGATAATAATAATGTCATCCTCTAAAATGGCTTCTTAATCGGTAGTAAAGTACGAAAGCAAGGGATCAACTCCTTAATCAGTTGCCCGCGATGATGAGACTACAGACCCCTGAGCCCGGGACACCACCAATGTTATGGCTGAGACCGAGAGAAGGATTTTTCACTTGGCGTGGACCAGCCTTCTCTTGAAGCTGCTTGTAAACCTCATACATCATTCTTAGTCCGCTTGCCCCGAGAGGATGCCCAAAACATTTCAAACCACCATCAGTATTTATTGGCAACTCTCCATCCAGAGCAAAGCTGCCAGCCTCAATATCCTCTTTTGCCTTCCCTCTGGGGGAAAATTGAAGGTCCTCATAAATTGTCATCTCAGTTATACTGAAACAATCGTGTACCTCCGCGATGCTGATTTCTTTTCTTTGATTGGTTATACCCGCTTCTTTATAGGCTGCGATACCAGCGCGATAGGTTTCCTCCATATTCGTATATCCCCACTCGGAATTGAGGGCTCCCTCACGAGGACCTTGGGCGATTTCTAATGACTTAATGTAGATAGGATCGTCTCTGAAACTACTTGCCATATCAGCACGAGTAACAATAGCAGCCGCAGCACCATCACTTACTCCGCAGCAGTCATATAAACCCAGCGGATAGGCCACCATAGGCGCCTTTAATGCCTGTTCTATGGTTATTTCCCTCTGGAAGTGAGCCTTTGGTGACAAGGTCCCATTGTGGTGATTTTTCACCGCGATCTTTGCTAAAAGTTCTCTGCCTTCTTCAGGGTCTATCCCATATTTAGCAAAGTATCTATTCGCCATCAAGGCAAATTGTGCCGGCGTACTGAATGTCGGAAGTCTATAGGTATCTGGCTTGCCCATAAACCACTCCGCTACTACTTCACTATCCGGAAGTCCACTATAGCCATTATCCTTTAGTTTCTCAAATCCTATCGCCAGAACAACATCGTATACTCCTGCAGCAACCGCATAGGAGGCATTTCTCAAGGCTTCTGACCCTGTAGCACACATATTCTCTACTCTAGTAACGGGCTTATACATCAACTTTAGTGGCTCTGCTATCATTGCCCCTGTATAACCAGACATATAGGTCCCCATCCAGGCTGCCTGTATATCTTTCGGATCTATACCTGCATCTTCATAGGCCTCATAGGCAGCTTCAATAACCATATCCTTTGAATCCATATCCCAGTTCTCACCAAATTTTGTGCAGCCCATTCCTATTATAGCAACCTTATCTTTTATGCTTTCCATTTATATTCCCTCCTTTTATTCTCTTGGGGGCATGCATTTCCACCAGTAATCATAAATACCGCCAACATAGCGTATCTTTCTAAAAGTCATCTCTACAGGCATGTCTACCTTAACTTCTTTAATTTCTCTGTCCGTCATGTCACATTGAATTCTACCTCCCCCATCAAAGTTAACAACACACAACGTAACCGGTGGGTCAATTGCAGGCGCAAGGTTGTCATGCGAGAAGGTAAAAAGTATAGCCTTCCTGTTAGCAAAGCAATAATCCTCAAATTCGTCCTTAGCCTGACATTTTATACATATCCTCTGGGCTGGATATTGCGGCAATCCGCAATTCTTACACTTGCTGCCATAGAGTGCCAAACCGCCTTTACGGTCCCTCCATAGGGCGACTGCTGATGGCACCTGAAGGGGCGGTCTGGGTGCTGGCTCGACAGAAATAATATCCCGCCATCGCAGATACTTCTCATAGCTGGTAAGCATCTTTTTTGACTTCAGATGGACTTTTATTCCCCTCTTATTTTTGGCCTGAATATTTTCTATCTCTGGAGTTACAGTCAGGATAAAGACATCACAACCGTCACCATAACTTGCTAAGAGTAATCTGTCTCCTGGTTTTGCCTCTTCAAGTGCTCCAACCAGAAGCATTGGTGCAAGGGCAGCGCCTGTGTTTCCTACAGTATCATACATGATATCTTGAACCTGGGTTTTAGTATCAAAACCCAATTTCCTGGCCACTGAACCAACAGCCCTACTATCAGGGCTATAGAAAACGGCCTTGGAGAAGTGTTTAGGTCCCAGGTTATATTTTTTTAAGGCCCCAGAAACAGCCTCAAAGACAATCTTGTTGTATCCTTTTTCCTTGATGAACCGATCTTCCCAGGAACGAAGATAGGTATCCTTATCTGATCTCCACACATCGATAATTTCATCACTAATGCTGTATCTGCCATCTATGGTGGCAATTATATTCTCGCTACCCAATGTGAAGGCTGCTGCCCCATCCCCATAAGCAAGTTCCCGTGGCCCATTAGGGAGACCCAAACGAATATCTGCTGCACACACCAAGGCATTCTTAGCTGAATTACTGTTAATAGAGTCCATTGCGGCTGCTATTGCATTAGTCCCAGCCCTTAAAGATTGAGAAATATCCATGCTGAATATCTCCGATTTCATATCCAAAACTGCAGAAATAGTAGCTGCTGCCTGCTTTTCCTTGTAAGGGGAACTTGTTGAGGCAAAGTATAGAGAATCAATCGTTTTAGGGTCTATACCATTCATACAGTCTCTTGCAGCAGCCACGGACAAGGTTATGCTATCCTCATCAAAATTCGCTACCGCCTTTTCACCGTGCAAAGCTGGGCCACCCCAGCTCTTGGAGATATCCGCCCGACTTAATCGATATATAGGTATGTAAGCGCCGTATGATGTAATACCAACCATTTCATTACCTCCATATTTCTGGGCAAAGATTTTCTTTACCCAATGAATATATTGTTATCTATCTATTCATAATCATACCAACCATGATTTGATTTACGGCCAAGTCTACCCGCTCTCACCAGATTCAGTAAAAGCTGGGATGGCCTGAACCTGTCCCCAAAGATCTCTGTCAGGCCTTTTGCTATTTCAACCTCTATGTCCAGACCTGAAAAATCAGCCAGCTCGAATTGGCCCATCGGATGTCCAAAGGCCAAGCGGCATGCCTTATCAATATCTTCTTTGCTGGCAATCCCTTCTTCATATACCCGGTAACATTCCAACCTAAAAGCAACCAGCAATCTGGTAGTCACAAAACCCTGTGAATCACGGCAAACAATAGTCTCTTTGCCCATCCTTTTACATAAATCAATGGCCGTATTGACCGTCTCTTCAGAAGTATGGACACCCTTAACTATCTCCACCAGCTTCATCATGGCTGGTGGATTAAACCAATGCATACCGATGAAACGCTCTGGGTTTGAAATCGCTGAACCTAACAAAGAGATACTTATCGAAGATGTGTTTGAGGCAATAATGGCATCCTTGGCCAATATTTTTTCCATAGTTTGATACATACTTTGCTTAATTTCTACATCCTCTGGTACGGCTTCGATCAATACTTCAACACCAGAAAGTTCTGGCATCTCTGTTGTCCATTTGATGTCGTCCATAATCTTTTTAGCTTGGCCTCCATTAATCTTCTCTTTTTTAACCAGCCGTTGCATGCTATCTTCAACTTTGGAATGACCCTTATTTAAGAATCCATCACTTAGATCCCTGACAATCACCTGAAAACCAGACATGGACGCAACCTGGGCAATGCCGCTTCCCATTATTCCAGCTCCCAAAATGCCAATTTTACTAATCTCCATTTTTAGCTCTTTTATTAATGAGTTGAATACAAATATTATTTAGACATGAACGACAATTCTGAGAGAAGATGCGAGCCTAAGAAAATTTTACCTTCCAGTAAAAGTGGGCTTGCGTTTTTCCAAAAAAGCTCCCATGCCCTCCTTTTGATCTGAGGTTCCAAAAAGCATACAAAAGATATCCTGTTCGATTTTTAGGCCCTCTTTTAAGCCCACATTCATGCCGATGCGCATAGAGGTCTTTGCCGCCCTCAGGGCTATGGGGGATTTGGTCATCAGCCTTTTAGCCAGTTTTTCACATTCCGGCTCTAATTCATTCAGAGACACTACCTTATTGACCAGACCCCACTTTTCCGCCTGGTCAGCCTTTATAGGTTCTCCAAGGAAAATCAGCTCTGCCCCTCGACCTAGACCAATCAATCTGGGAAGGTGTTGAGTTCCTCCACCACCAGGAATAATGCCCAAATTGATTTCAGGAACACCTAAGACCGCGTTATCTGCAATGATCCTGAAGTCACAACAAAGGGCTAGCTCGAGACCACCTCCAAGGGCATACCCCGAAATCGCCTCAATTGTTGGCTTGGGCATATCCGCTAAGCGCTCTTGGACTCTTTGTGATTGATTGGTTAGCTGATAGGCCAATACTACATCACCTTTTAACATGGCGTCTATATCCGCTCCTGCTGCAAAGGCTTTTTCATTACCCATAATTATAATAGTCTTTACTTCTGGGTCAGTCTCACATTCTATAAATGTATTTTCAAGTTCATTATAAACATCAGGGTTTAACGCGTTTAGCTTCTGCGGCCGGTTGAGTCTTATTTTTGCGAACCCTTCCTTTTTTTCATAGATGATATTGTGGAAATTCATGATCAACCTCCTGTTTGTGTCGCTGGTTTACTTAAAAATATATCCTTATGGCATATGACAGAACATATTTCTTCTGCTCGCAGAATAGAGTTGTTTTTCCGTGTCGGAAAATCTTTCACCTACGTTTCTTTGTTCAGTTCAGGGCTTGATGAATAATATTTTCGTTGACTAGTCTTTTTGCACAGGCCAATTGATTTAGACTAAAGGAGCAATATTTATAGATCCAACACCGAACCTATCGCGCTGCCATAGTGCTGGGTAGCCAGGTAACTAAATCCGGAAAAAAGATTAACATGAGCAAAAGAACCCAAATGACAGCAATGAAGGGAGCCGCACCTTTGGCTACCGTGAGCAATGTAGTTCCTCTGGGAGCAATCCCCTGAATCACAAATAGATTAACTCCGACAGGCGGTGTGCAAAGGGCCATTTCAGAGGCTATCGTAGTGATAACTCCAAACCAGACATCAGAATATCCTAGTGATATAGCTATAGGTAAAAATATCGGCACGCTGATTGTAATCAGAGCAATAACGTCCAGAAAGGTTCCGAGGACCATCATGATGAAAAGGATTAGAATCATGATGGCCCAACCGGGAAGAGAGAACTGCATGATTAAACTCCCCATAGCCTCTTGGAACCCAGTAATAAAGAAAAGGTAACTCATCACATTGGCGCCGATTATTATCATGTAAATCATGCCTGAAATCCTGATCGTGCGCTTGAGCGCTCCTGCTGTCGCCTTCAGACTGAAACGTCTGTTTGCAATAATGATAATCAGAGTGATAAAAATACTGGCAGCGCTTGCCTCAATAGCGGTCCATACGCCTTTGTAAATCCCACCGATAATCGCAACAAAGAGAATGGCAACGGGGACCAAACTGGGAAGGGCCATAATTTTTTGCTTTAATGTACTCGATTCGCCAGCAGGGGCTTTATCGGGGAAAATTTTGGCAAAAATATAAATATACATGCTCATCAACACCGTTAAAATAATCCCTGGTACGATCCCGCCGACAAAAACCTGCCCAATTGAAACATCAGAAACATTCACCCCGTAGATTATCATTATCGTACTTGGAGGAATCAGTGCAGCTAAGGTTCCCGCTACGGATAATGTGCCCAGCGATAAGGGGCGACTGTACCCCTTCTTTTCCATTTCAGGTATGGCAATAGACCCAATAGTGGCTGAGGCCGCAGTATTTGAGCCACTCATAAAACCAAAAATGGCACAGACAATCGTACTTGCTATAGCCAACCCTCCTGCCAACTTGCCAAACCACATATACATCCCATCGTAGAGATCTTCACCTATTCGGTGAGTTAATAAAAGATTTCCCATTAGTATGAACATAGGGACTGCAAGAAGCGAGTAGCCGGTAATATGCGAAAAGGCAAGTTTTCCTGCTATGTTCGTAAGCAGGCCCCAACCCTCAAAGAAAAAAATTCCGACCAATCCTGAAAAAAGCAAACAGATGAAGATAGGAGTTCCAATTAGTAACAGGAAGAATAAAACCGACAGACAGATTATGATTGCAGTTGTAGAGCTAAGCATCATTAATCTCCTTTTACTTCTTTGAAATCCTCGAGAGGTGTATGCACATAACTAAAGATCATTGCCAGAGCCTGAAGGCACAATAGGGCAAACCCGAAGGGAACGAGGAATTTCCATGGTGCCAGCGGGATGGTGATCCCAAACGGACATTCCTTTATCCTTAGGCTTTGCATAAACATGGGCCAGGACAAATAAGCCATAACGCCGCAACACATTGCCACTGCACTTAAATGAACAATAGTCAAGACCTTCTTCCACTTTTTAGTAGCCGCAGCTATGACCGCTGACATATTGACATGACCTCCCAGCTTTAGCACATAGGCCCCTGCCATAAGTGCCATTGCGCCCTGCAGCAACTGTGTTATATCGAGTATCCAGTAGACCGGCCGATTAACAACGAATCTCATAAAAACATCCCACACCAACAAAACAGCCAGAATGCAAATAATGACCTCACCTAATACTCCAAATATGGCCGATATTCTATTAATCGTAGTATTAATTGCTTTAATCATTGCCGTTCTCCTTGCATTCTGATTTTATTGGTTGCTTTTGACGTTTGCTGATCTTGGGTTTCAGAGAGTGTCGTTTATGTAGTCTAACTATTTTCGGCCATACCAATAATCTCAATCCTTACAGCTTGGGCGGCTTAACGTTTCCACCCTTGGCCCAACCTGAGAGCACATACCAAACGATCGAAGGTTTCAACACAGCCAGTGCGATTTTCCAAATCTCACCATAATTCACCGCTGAAACGATTTCGTACTTTACCCCTTCTTGGACTTCCATGGTGGCGATGAGGTGATTCTGCTGCACTCTTAAGGCGACAAAACTCGCTTTCATTTTTCCCAAGGTACCAATCTTGACTAACATAACCCATAATCCTTTCTACAAAACTATCACTTCGTTTTCCAAATCCTCAATGATGGCTGATGCAGCATTCCATCCAGGTATCCCGAGCATGCCGCCGGTCGGGTGTGTACACATCCCTGTGAGATAAAGACTCTTTAACGGTGTTCTGTAAAACAATCTCATGGAAAACATCTGATCCAGGCTCAATGCCGGGCCCATGATCGAACCTTCATAGAGGTTGAAATCCCTTTCGTAATCAGTTGGATCCAGAATTGCCATATCAATGATGTGCTTCCTGAAGTCAGGATAGATCTTCTCGACCTGGCGGATTATATCATCTGCGTGTCTTTCTCTCTCCGACTCCCAGGTTGTGTCTTCAAGCTTATAGCTGGCTGAATCATCTAAACACACCCAACACTTTCCAGAAGGCGCTAAGCTGAGATCATTTAAGCAAGGGTTATCTATATAGATGGAGGGGTTTTCGGGAAGCTTGTGCTGAATTTCATCAAGCGCATTGATCTCAGTATGTCTCAAGCCCTTGGAAAACTGGAATTCCGTGCACTCCAATTCAGGCAAAAATGGCTGATCCATGCTGACAAAAACGCAGGCCATCGCCATGGTCTCTCTTGTTCTCTTGATATTGTCAATAAAATCACTCTCCAAAAACTGCTCTCCAATAAGATGGAAAAAGGTCGTCTTTGCATGAGTGCCGGAGAGCACGATGCTCCCTTGTATCTCCTCTCCGGACTGGAGCTTTACGCCGACAACAGTTTCGTCCTCCAGTATAATTTTGCTTACACCCGAATTCAGGCGAACCTTCCCCCCATTATCTTCTATTAGTTTTGCGAGGGGGCCAACGAATCCCTGCATGCCCCCTTTGGCACGAAAGGGTACAGAGAAATGAACTCGGGGTATGTATTGGGTCCCATAACCAGAACCGGGAAACTGGGGATTAAAGCCTGAGATCCTGGGAATTCTGGACATTCCGCCGATCCAATCTTCGGAAAAGTAATATCTGAGAATGTCGGATGCGTTTCCCAGAAAAAGCCACAATGCTTTCCAGCCAATACTTTCGAGCATGCTGAAGAGCATAGAATATTTCGGATCCTCCCACCTAAAGGCCTCGCCGATCATCTTGGTAAAAGGAGACCATTCCTGGACGATTCTGCGATAGTTATCGGCTTCCGTTTTCGAATATTTGGCAATGGCGTCACAAGTCTTTTCATAATCTCGGTAAATGGGAATGCTGATTTCATAGTTCTCGCCGACCTGATACCTGAGAATGATTTCGTCTTCCGGTATCAGTATGGGCTCAAAGCCGTATTCCTTGAGGCCAAGCTCTTTAGCCATATGCAAGATTGGCCTTTGGAGCACCAGAGCTCCAGTGCTGACCCCGTAACCTCCAGGGAGTATGTCCCAATCTGTTCTGCTGCATCCCCCAAGAATATTTGCCTTTTCCAATACTAACACTCTCAGTTTTTTTTGGGCTAATCTCGATGCTGCAATGAGGCTGTTATGGCCCGCACCAACAACAATCACATCATACTTATCCGGCATATCTGTACCTCCTGACTTTAGCTATTGCGAATTCCATCCTTAAGCTCCACGTTTAAAAATTTAGGGTGACAGCCCGCAGTTTCAAGGCAGGCTGAGCTAGAACCTTGTCTTGAAAAATTTGTTTTCTGTGGTCTTGACAACCCTGGTGAATCGATTAGAATTTTCGGGGGCATGAATCATCATGCCCCCATGCCTTATTCTCACCCGTAATTACTCCTTTGGGTTATACTTATGTACAATATGTAAGGCTTTCTGAATCAGAGGATCACTGCTTTTCTCAAACTTCTCAACCGTTGGGGCCGCAGCTTTTACCCACATCTTGCGTTCATTTGAGTTGGGTATATATATCCCAGTACCGAAAACTTTTGGTGCTTCAGCAAATGCATATCCCTCACCTTCTAAAATACGTAGTCTCGTATATCTGGCCAGGTTCTCCATGCCGAATTTGACTATTGCCCGGTCTTGGGGATCTAACTCCTCCAGCTTTTTGTTATTGTAGAGGATGTGCATCAAAACCGGCGTGAGGTTTATGCACGTAACATAGTCCGTGTGTTCTAACCATTTTCTATTCATCATGGTTTCAAGGTAATTTGTTGCGCCTTCGGCGACACCCCGTGCAAGGGCTTCATACGTTTGGGGTGTGGTGATATTTACCGGGCTTGCACCAACCAGCCGCCACATATCAGCCTCTGCCCCGACACTGCGTATTTTCATGCCTTTGCTGTCGGAAGGTATCTTTACCAACTTACCCTTAGTAGTCAAAACGCGCCATAAACACATGCTCACGCCAGCCACATTTACGTTTGGTAGCCCTTGCCGATGCAAGGCTTCTGTGTAAATATCATTCAAACCATTTTCATATGAATCTATGACCGCCTTGTAGTGACCGCTCGTCCACACAGGAAGAGTCTCGATTTCAAATAGAGGGATTGTCTTGCTCATATAAGGCATGTACCAGTTTGCGCAAAAGGCTGTTCCGTCATTTACACCTGCGGCCATTTCCTTGGTAGGGACAAGTGAATGGCTGGCGTACATCTTGACTTTAACCCGACCTTGCGTCAACTTTTCTATATTCGCAAAGACATCTTTGGCAGCCATTGTCAGAGGATGATTGTCGGGCGAGTAATAAGCCGCTCTTAAAACAACCTGCTCGGCAAATGCCCAAGACCCGCTCCCCATTATGGCAACAGCAATGATTAATAGAATTGCAAACCTTGCCGCTTTAAAACCTGTTGTTCTTTTCATAGTTTACCCCCTTCTTTTCGTTGATAAGTTTTTTCTAGCCTTTGCTCTATCCAGGTTAACAGTCGTTTTTGTGTATCACCTCCCTTCTTTTTATTTCTTGTAAGTGCTTCAGTTCGTCTTAGAGAGGGTGTCCGAATCGAAACAATATTTCAAGGACTTATCAGGCACCCGTTGCATATCAAATTAGCGCTGTAGTTCATATACAACCTCACACCACAAATCCTCAGGATGAGGATCGGGAGGGCAAAGCACCTTAGTAATCTTTATGTCAGGGTTAACCACTTTGGCAATATTTTTAGCAGCAATTGTGAGCGCCGGTTTGCATTCAATAGGTTCCATGCCTTTCCCCAGTCTCACTGTCTGCATAGGACAGTCTCTAACTCTTCTTATAAGGACATTTTCAGACTTCCTCATGAATTCAATGTCTATATAAGATCCGGCTGGCGTAAGTTGATAAATCTTTGCCAGGGTATCGAGATCATCATTGCCGAAGGTAAATAATCTTTTTAACCTATAGGCTGCAACCTCAATTGCCCTCCCGTAGCACAGTCCGTCAAACTGTAATGCCGCTTCCTGGCTATACTTCTGTTCCACGTTGTACATCCAATTATTTTGAAGTGTCCAAAAGTTCTTGTTGTCCATCTCTATATAATTGCACCAATCTTCAATGGAAGCCTCTTTCATTAAATCTTTCAGTATATTACGCGCTGTTTCCGACATTATGATACCTCCTTATGTTTATCCTTAACGGCATCTAACGGTGCCCTGTTCCTATGAAACCTGCAAAATAGGGTTTTTCCAGTTTTTTTCGTCGCCTGAGAGGCACCGAAAATAGAGTAAAAATGTAAGCCAAGCGGCATTCAACAATCTCTTTGATTTCCCATAGTTGTCATCCTTAAGGCCCTGGCTCTGAGACTTGTTTACCAAAGACACCAGCAGTTTTTAACTGCTGGTATTCATCATCAGATAACCCCATGATATCCTTGCAAACCAACTCATTGTGTTGGCCTAGGCAAGGAGCAGCCCGATCCAAATCTGAAGGGCTTTCAGATAGTATGAAAGGTTCCTTCAGAACAAAATGCCGGCCCACCTTTGGGTGGTCCAATCGCTTGTAAAGCTTTCGGAATTTCAGTTGTGGATCCTCAAAGAGGTCTCTGGAATTCTGGGTCATTCCGGCAGGAACGCCATGCGACTGCAACAAATGAAATATCTCTCGGTCTGTATAATGTATCGTGCATTCTTCTATCAGCTTTTCCAAGATGCCTTCATTTTTTTTTCTTTTTGCAAAGCTCGCGAATTTTTTTTCGTTCGCCCAAGGTGGGTTTCCCAAGGCATATTTAAAATTTTCCCATTCCTCCTCGTTACGAACAGCAATAGCACACCATCTATCATCTCCTTTGCACCGAAACACACCATGGGGGCACGCACTGAAGGAGCGATTTCCCATCCTTTCCCACTCTCTGTTGTTTAGACTGCAATGAAGTACGGCCGGAGCAAGAAACTGAAGTGCGCACTCCAGTTGTGATACATCGATATATTGCCCCATTCCTGTTCTCCGTCGGTAATCGAGAGTGGCAATGAGAGCTGCTGTCGCTAATAAGGGACTCACGTAATCTGTGTATGCGCCGAGGAGAGGGGTAGGGTCTCTATCCTTCCAGCCTGTAAGACCATGAAACCCGGCATACCCTGTGAGGAGAATGCCGAAACCGCCCATCCAGCTATAGGGACCTGTTTGACCAAGACTGGTTGAGCTCAGGACTATAATGTCGGGTTTGATCTCTCGTATCTCGGGGTAACTCAAGCCCCATTTTTCGAGCACCCTGCCTCTGAAGTTTTCGACCAAAATATCAGCCTTTCCGATCAACCTCTTTACCAGCTCTCTTCCTTTCGGGTGACTCATATCTATGGTTGTTCCAAGCTTATTGGGAGACACCCTGAGAAAAAGGCTACTTCCTTCAATATCCGGTTTATTATCGATATAGGGAGGCACGGTCCGGACAATGTCCATGTATTCAGGCTGAGACGATTCAATCTTGATGACGGTAGCGCCGTGTTCGGCCAGAAATTTTGTTACTATCGGTGCAGCAGCAGCCCAACTGAAATCAATGACGAGTAAACACTGAAATGGCTGGATCACCGGTTCGTTTCTGTTCAAATATTCCTCCGCCACCTTCTTGGGGGAGCAGCTTAGTTCATTAATGATTTCGTGCGTATGCTCTCCATCCCGAGGAGCCGGCCGTTCAATTTTGCAGGGAATTCGACTCATTTTGGCCCAGGGCCCGGGATAGGTTATTCGGGTACCTTGTTTAGTGCCCGCTATTTGAATCCAGAAGTTTCTCTCCTGCAATTGCGGGTTTTCAAGTATTTCATTTATCCGGCATACAGGATAAATGATCACGCCCCTTTTTTGCCCTTCTTTAAAAAGCCCGCTTCTGGTGTGTCTTGAAAAGAATTCCTGGAGACGAGCTTCTATTCTATCTATAAACTCCTGGGGCGCTCGCCTAAGGCTAAAATAGTCCCATGAGAAATCGTATATTTCATTTACAACGATACCATCTTCTTTCATCCAATCGGCTAGAGCAGCGTTCATGCGTTGCGCAGGGCCACCTGCCATGAGATATGTACATATGTGCCCGTCTTTGCATGGCCAGACAACTCTGCGTCGCAATCCTTCAGGGCATACCTCTGAAGGCATGGTAAAGTTCTGACCTGCACGCCGCAGGTTGCCTTTGAAGCAAGGCCAGTAGTCAGGGGCGCATTGGGAAACCCATGGGATACAGGCCTGAATGGAGATATCGACATGTTGTCCGTGCCCTGTACGCTCGCGATGGTAATGGGCAATTAAAGCCCCTACCGCGGCGTTTGCACCAGCAACACTATAAGCCTGCGGCAGGCTTACCCTCACAGGGGGCCGATCTTCCTCTCCAGTCGGGTATAAGACGCCACCCATTGCGCAGCACACCAAATCGCTACCTTTGTATTCGCTGTAAGGTCCTTTTTTCCCAAAAGGGGTTATGGAGACCATGACCAATGCAGGATTAATCCTTTTGAGCGATTCATATTCTAAACCCAGGTTTGCGAGATATCCAGGCTTAGCAGATTCCACCACAAAATGAGCAGTTTTGACGAGTTCTTGAAATGTATGTCTATCGTTTTCGCTATCCAGGTCAAGAATCATGCCTCGTTTATTAACATTGTAGCTAAGCCAATATAAATGTGAATCTAGATGAGAGATATTTGATGGAAAGGTTTCCCAACTACTAGCCGGGTCTCTTCCCGGTTTTTCTATCTTGATTACATCTGCACCTAAATCAGCGAGAATCTTACCACAAAGAAATCCTTTTTCATCGGTTAAATCGAGCACCCGATAACTAGCGAGTGCTGCTTCCCTCTTTTTGTCCATATAGTCCATTGTGTGACTATTTCCTTGTTTTTAGCATAATTACTTGCAAAGGAAGTAAGTCCGTTTCAAAACATATTTTGAAAATATCATCTTTGAGATCCCGCGGCTAGATAGGCTTCTCAACCACATAGGCTTTCATAATAACCTGCCCCCAACCATATTCCGCCCCGACATCCATGCATGAAAAATGGTTGAAAACCATTTCGTTAGGGTCAAGCCCTGCTACAAATCGGTCCTGAGCCATGTTGGCAAAACCGGCTACTTCACCCAAGGCTTGGGCACACCAAGGGCTGCTTTTTTGGGGATCCAGGACGCCCAGTGCCTTAAACACTAATCGATCACCAGGCTTCATGCCTGCAGAACAACCGTGAGAACTAACAACTTCTATCACGAGGTATTTCTTTGCTATTTCCCGAGAAAAAATTTTTTTTGCGGCGTTTTTTTTTAGAGGATCAGCTTTAAAACGTTCTAATTCCTCATCTGTGTATTTGTAGTATTTCTGAAATTTGTCCCAGTCAAATGTTGAGTTACTCACTGTAAGCCCCCTTCTTTCATAACAGTGCTGCACGAGTATACTAGCAAAGAGCGCAGGCTTCATCTAGGCATTTCGATTTTCAGTGAAACGCCTTTAAGCAATTAAGCCTTTGATTGTTATCGCGAATTTGTCTTATGCCAGCGGATACTTTTTGAAAAGATTGTCAAGACCAAGCAGGGGATTGCCGAAAACCGTAAACCGCCACCATGGTGGAATTAAATCAGCAATCATCCCGAAAGTCCATAAACCCCTCCCCGTTTTTCCTTTCATGAGCCAATAAATGGTTACTTCAATTTCCACACAGGCTTTCTTTTTTCTAAGAAAGCGTCCATTCCCTCTTTTGTTTCCTGAGCATTTACAATAGGAACAATCATGCTGGCTGAAAGCGCCATTAGTTCTTGATGTTCCATTTCATAGCCGCAGCGAACCAATTGTTTCATTGCCCTGACAGATGAAGGGCCTAATTTGCATATGTTCTCGGCAATCTTAGTTGCCTCCGGGATTAGTTGTGGTTTATCGACAACCCTGTTTAGAATACCGAGTTCATAAAAGCGCTGAGCATTAACATTGTTTCCTGTAAAGAGCATCTCATTTATGATTGCTCTTGGCGCATATCGGTTCATTAGACCCGCAAATTCGACCAGGATATTAAGCTTCCCTTCAGGGAGGCCGAAAATGGTTTTGGGTGTTGCAATTCGAATGTCTGATTGAAAGAAAAGCCACATGCTTGCAGCATTTACGATGCCATCAAAGGCACCGATTATTGGTTTTGTCACTGAATGGCCATCAGGCCCCAGGCGCTTATCTCCAAACAGAGCAGAATTCTTCCAGGCAAAGCCTCCTTCTTCGAGAAGCTTCCTGAATTCTTTGATATCAAAGCCGGTAGAAAAATTTTTTTGAGAAGAACCCAAGATGGCCACCCAGAGTTCGTTGTCGTTATCGAAATCCTCCCATACAGCATCCAACTCGTCAACCACTGCAAAAGTGATAGGGTTGTATTCTGACCTGTCAAGCATAATATATGCGATTTTGTCTTTTTTTTCATACTTGACATATTTCATCTTATTGCCCCTTTAAGATTTTAATAATGGTAAATTTAAAGTAACTGCTAAAGTAAATATTCTATTTTTTGTAGTAAATAAGCATATTTAATTCATCTGTCACCCAATGTTATAAAATGATGGGTCAAACTCTGATTTGTCAATATATTTCTTCATATGCAGAATCTCTGGACTTCTATCCATCCATTCGATAAAATTATCGGGTAATTCAATTCCTGCCTCTTTGTATGCCTTCAGAAAATTCTCTTTCTTGGGTGGGCATCCTTTTATTTTTACACAATGATTTATCAAAGGGTTTTTACCATTCTTGTTTACCTGACACTGGCCAACAAGTATTGTATGTTTGTGCTTTCCTGTTGGTTCCTGAATTTTACCATCTAAAATTTCAATATCATTAAAAGATTTATCCTTATTTTTTGCCATCAATATACCCATAACAACATAATTGATGAAAATAGAGCAGTAGGTGCAGATGGTTTTATCCTGCTCAGGAAACCTTATCCCCTTTATTCCTGCTCTTTCAAAAGAAACAGGCAGGCTGCCAGATTTACCTTGAGGGAATTCCCAACGATGAGGCTGCAAAACGTTTCTTATATCGATTCCTCCCAATATTTTGATATCGCTCAAATCACATTTTCGTCCCCTCCTTACTGCCACTTGCTTGAGATACGGGATATCAGCAGGGTCAATACCCAGGATAGTAGATCCTACCAAGTCAGCAGAGATAAGGTCTTTGGAAGCGATAATGATGTTTGAGCGATGAGCTATTCCGTTATAGAGAGGGCCTCTTTCAAGGGTATAGATCCCATCTGTAATAGTTAATGAAGGTGAGACCATATCAGGAAATTTTGACATGTGATAATCAAGATTGTTAATCGGGTCAGCATTATGGCATTTTTTTCTGGAATTTATATTTATTAATCCTTTCAAATTCTTAATCCCTAAAGAAACCTTTGCTTGAGAATGAGTTTTTAATACGGGCATATCAATAAAAAAATCAGCTTTCATAACATCTTCGTTAACCGAAAGAGTTATATCATCAACAGTAACTTTGACAAAGGAACCTTTTAGTACATCCACTATCTTAACGCCATAGCGCTCTGCTAATATCTCAAAACCCATTCCTTTAGCTGCGAGGTCCACTATTGATTCAGATTTTTTCTCGATTTCAACAGCACCTTCCCCAATGGTAATATCTTGTACCCCATATTCTTTCAATAGCATTACACAGTCTTTAATCAAGCGCGCCGTAGTGAGTACACCGTACTTGGGAAAATCAACTCCTTTATGCCATACAACCAAGTTGGGTTTAATGAATACTTTGGAGTCTTTCGTAAGCTTTTCGAATCCATTACACAAATCAATAGCTTTCTTTAATGAATCATAAGGTTTTTCATATTCAACAACTGCAACATTAAACATAGTTAAATTTCTTTCACAGAAAATTATTTCCCTTTACGTACATATGTTTCTACAATCAGGTTATTTACTTAAAAATACAAAATTATACTCATTCTTTAACTTTCCCTTTTTTATTTTTGGTAGTTTTAACTATGCATAATAGGTAAATTTACTCATTTAAATCCAAAGCGCTAGGCTTCTTATTTAGCTCTTTTGACTGATCCAACTCTTTAATAATGCCGGCCAGGTATTTAGCTATATTTTTCTTTGATTCATAATCAGTTTCAATGTTTAATGTGATTGTCTCCATAATAGGGGACCCCCCTCCATGTACCCCTGCGATCTGATACCAATTTGCCATGGCAGAGGCGGCGATATTTTCCACTAACCTCCAGCAGCGATGGGCATCTTCATAAGAGATCTTCGGATTTCTTTTTATATATTTTTCAAGGTCTTTTT
>Ga0315545_1000790_pt1 | contig 32778 bp, 23 predicted proteins | sample SalMarSW160210MG_FD_203096 | JGI IMG/M metagenome (GOLD analysis project Ga0315545, IMG submission 203096) | Salt marsh sediment microbial communities from the Plum Island Ecosystem LTER, Massachusetts, United States - Salt Marsh Sediment SW1602-10 ...
GGTCCACTCTTCTTGAGTTACCTCATATCTGCCGATATAAAAATCCGATATTGTTACACTTCTTCCGTAGTAATTGGACTTTTTGTTCCTAAAAGTCCCGCCTTTGACTAATACAAAGTCAGGCTTTGCTGCCGGTGTACTCAATTCAGACCCCTTCGTTCGGTACAACATAATTCCTATGATAACCAAAATTAGAACTATAATTGCAATGTAAAGCCATATCCTTTTCCGCATAATAATAACTCCTTTTTCTTCTATAATTAATCAAAATTTTGTAAAAGTAAAGGATGGTATTTTTATGTTACTAAGAAGATGCAAAAATTAAAATATGATGACGGCGCTTGCATTGTGACATATTTTTCCAAGCGTTATTTTGAACTCTTTCTCTGACAGGCTTTGCACTCGCCGCTACCGGTATTAAGTTCGGGTAACCAGGAAACCTTTTCTTCCGATACTTCAATTTCACCATCGCTTTTCGGGTAAGATAGCCGACAACGAAGGAGCCAGCCGACACTGTCGCTTTCAGCCAGATATTCAATTCCGTTATCTGTAAATACCGGCTTGAAGAGACGGTCATACGCAGGTCCGGCTTTACCGTCCACAACAACGAACCATTTACCATCATTATTTGCTGTAAACGTAAAGTGTTTGCTGTCAGGACTGAATTGGGATCCCTGATGTCCAATCCCGTCATACTCTTCAGCCCCTGCGTTACCGTCCAGAGCGATAAACCATTTGTTGCCTTCCCTTGCTCCATAAAGAAAGCGTTTGCCGTCCGGGCTGAATATAGGAGTACCCATCACTATGTCATCGTATTCCGGTCCTTCCTTACCGTTTTTTACTACGAACCATTTCTCCCCTATATTTGCCACATACGCGAAGCTTTTGCCATCGGGGGAAAGAACAATGCTACCTCCCATTCCACCGATACGGTCGTATTTATTCCCTTCCTTACCATCCACAACCACAACCATTTTTTGGTCTTTACCAGCCATATATGCAAGGCGGTTGCCATTGGGTCCGAATAAGAAAACGTCGGAGAAAATTTCTCTATTAGTGATCGTTTCATATCCGGGTCCTTCTTTGCCGTCTAGTACCATAAGGCGCTTATTGTCTTTCGTGACGAGGTACGCAATATGCTTGCTGTCTGAACTGAAAATGGGGTTATTCACCCCCGCATATTTTTTGCCTTCCTTTCCGTCCAGCACGACGCATTGCAGGTTACTGCTGTCTGTCGCTACATAAGCAAGATGTTTGCTTTCTGGGCTGAATACCGGTTCGCCAGTGAAGTTATAATATTGACCTGCTTTGCCATCCAGTACAACGGACTGCTTGTCCCCTTTTCCTGCCGTATAAACAAAGTGCTTGTTATCGGGGCTGAAAGCTAAATGGCCGACGAAATCATGTCCGGCTTCCGGCATAGCCTTACCGTCTAACACGACAAACCACTTGTTGCCTCGTAGCGCACCAAAAGCGAAGCGTTTGCTGTCAGGACTGAAAGCAATGCAGCTACTACAGATGTCGTCGAAACCCGGAACTGCCTTGCCATCTACAACCATAAACCATTTCGAACCGACTTCTGCCGTGAATGCTACCCTCTTATTATCGGGGCTGAACAGGATGAAACCTATCGTGTCGTATTCGGTCGAGTCAACTTTACCATCTATTGCTACTACTACTTTACCGTTCTCCTTTAGCTGTGCCCATGCTACATGCAGTTCATCCTTACTGCGTCCTACTACCTGTGGACTAGAGAGTTTAATCCTTTTTTGTCCTGCGAAAGGCTTTGCTTTTTCTGCTGTTGGCCTCATTCGATACAAAATAATTCCTACGATAACCACAATCAGAACTATAATTGTAGTATAAAGCCAGATTCTTTTCCGCATAATAATAACTCCTTTTTCTTCTATACTTCTATATTAATCAAAATTTCCTAAAAGTAAAGAGCTGCCCGGATAACTTTCCGGGCAACTCTTTTTCTCCTAGCACCTTCTCTAAACAGCTAGCACTTAGCTGTCACTACTATACAAGGCTATCTAACTAAAAACTTACCACCAGCTGCCACCACCCCACCAGCTGCTACCGCTTGTGGTTGTGCTAGTGGTGCTGCCACCACCACCGCCGCCGCCATTACCGGGGTTGGGAGTGTTACCAAAGCCGATTATACCATTACAGTGCATCCACTCGCTGTTTGAACCGCCGCAGGAACCATCCTGCCAGACAGCTGTATTGTAACTCTGGTTTTCTGCCTGACGGTTGTCACCGTTCACCGAAAGATAATCTACCTGCACGTCTCTATTATCGGCATCATTGAAGAACTCAACATTAATACCTCCATGGTTGTAACTGGAAGTACTGTAATTACTCATACCCGTCCCCAAGGTCCAAGTTGCGATTGTGTTGTTATCTATTCTCAAGTTGACCTTTCCCTGACCGTCAGTGCTGCGTGCTCTTAGCGTGTAATTCACGTTTTCACCGCCGCCGCCGCCACTGGTTGTGGTTGAGCCGCCGCCACCACTGGTGGTTGTTGTAGAGGTTGAGCCGCCGCCGCCGCCTCCACCACAGGTAAAGTTAGCTGACCCCGAACCAATCCAAAGTGTATACCAGCTGCTGCTGGGGACTGATACGCTAGCGCTTCCACTGCCACCACTCCAGTTCTCTACCGCTACCACCTGGTAGTTGTTACTGCCTACGGACCCTCCTGCATTTCTCCACCCGTTATAGTGGCAGCCCATATCTACGGGACTTCCGCCACCCCCGCTAGCAAAGTACTGGTCAAAAGTTTTAGTACCTTCAATAGAAGGCTGATTTACCTGCGTATGTACTTGTAGCTGGTATGACCTCCCATTACATGAATATGATCCGCCTCTATTAGAACCTCCACTTCTCGGAATGTAATATTCCACGAGTGGGTTTTGCAGCCACCCATAGACACCAGGGCCCCAACTACAGCCGCTGCAGCTGCCTGACCAGCTTATAGATCTAGTTGACCCGGTACTCCAGCCCAAACCTCCAACAAAACTCCCGTTGAAACTAATGCTGAAACTGCCAGCGGTACAGCTGCCCGTTCCCCTCGTCTTGCCAGGTACCGGAATATTACCAACTCCCAGCTGAGGTCCGGTAGGTTGATTCTGACATCCCCAGAGAAAAACTAAAACCGCTACCAAACATACCCCCCCAAAAATTACCATAAAACGCTTAAAATTCATATCCACTCCTTACTTACCTTTAAATTGTTAATTGTTACTACAAATACTACAAAAAAAATCTTCTCTTCTCTTCCCTTCCTTTTCTACTTAACTTCCCTTGTTCTGAGCTGCATACAAAAGGAAGGGTAATTCAAATAAACTTATTTCTATCTGCTACAGGTACTTTGCTCTTCATAGAATTTGCATTAAATCCCATCTTTAGCAACTCCATAGCTTTTTACCCTTTCCATTAACAATTATCGGCGTAATACAAAAACTGAACATCCACGCTGGATATCCTAAAACTTTATCAAATAAACACTTTACTTACATTGTTTAACTTCTCCGCAACAACACAGAAAAAACTTAAATGAAAAACAACATCCGAATTATTTCATGTTGGATTAAAATTTATATTATATTACAATAAAGTCAATAGGTCAATCCCCTTGTTTTACTATCAGCAATTGGATAATATGACTCCTAGGCATATTCTTCCTTTCGTGCTCTTAAAATAAAACCGGTTTAGGTTTTCTGTAAAAAAGTTGAAATTTCTAAAAAACGTAAGCCCTCGCTTTTTAGCTTATTATAGTGATACCAAACACTAAATTTAAAAAGGGGGTTGACTCGAAAGGTCAAAATTATATTATTCTCAATATGGGTAAAGGGGTCAAACAAAAAATAATAATACTTTATTTTGCACTGGCGAGTTTATATGCCGCGCCTCGTATACAGTTTAAGAGTAAAGTATTCGATTTCGGGACAATGGAACAAGGTGAAACCAAAACCAAGGATTTTATTTTCAAAAACGTTGGCAATGAAGACTTAAAAATAAGAGAAACCTCATGCGGCTGTATTATCGGCAAAATAAATATTTCAAACAGAGTCGTCCCTCCAAGGGGTACAGGAAAAATTAAGCTCACTTTCGACTCCAAAAACAAAATAGGCGCTATAAGCGAAACTATCCAGATAAGTACAAATGATCCGGAAAACAGCAAAGTCGAGCTTAATATAAAAGCAGATATTAAACCTCCGGCTGAAACTGCACCAATCCGAATTTGCTTCTTTTATTCTAATGATTGTGAAGAGTGCCACTTTGTAGAAGAGAATATATTAGCTCCTCTTATAAAGAAATACAACTTAAAAATTAGATCTTTTGAAATATCGGATCCCAAAAGCTACGAATATCTGGTTTCCATAGAAGAAGAGTATAAAGATCAGAACAATGACATACCTATTATAGTTATAGGCAAATACATTCTCGGAGGCTTAAGCGAGACCAGAAGATGGCTTGAACCGAGAATAGCGGAATATAAAGATTCGGGATGCGAATTCCCGGAACTAAGAGAACACGGCGTTTCCCCTCTCGGATCTTCCGAAAGAATAGAGGGCGCCTACTTCTATGATAATAAATGCAAAGTTTGTGAGAGGATAAGTTACGAGATTTCTTTCTTAGAGAAAACTTATTCGAATCTAGATATCTCAGAATACGATATAGAAAATAGAGAAAACAAGAAAATAAATGAAGCGTTCTGCGAAGTTTTTAATGTTCCTAAAAACAAGAGGTTAACCACTCCCATACTTTTTATAGGAGATGAGTATATAAGCGGAGAAGATTTGAAGAACAAGCCCTTGAAGAAATTTATTTATAAGTACAAAGACAAAGGCTCCGTAATACCGTGGACAAAAATATCCGAGCTAAGAGATAAGTCCGAAGAAAGCATAAAAGAAAGATTCAAAAATATGGGTATCTTTACCATCATATTGGCGGGCTTGGTCGACGGTGTAAACCCCTGTGCTTTTGCCACAATAATTTTCCTTATAGCTTTTCTATCTACATTAGGTAAAAAAGAAGAAGAAACTCTCCTCATCGGTATCACTTACAGTGCAGTTGTATTCATTGTATATTTTTTAATCGGGTTAGGTCTCATTAAATTTATCGGTATTTTAGGAATCACCAATATTATAGGCAAGATTATTCTCGGGATAGTGGCATTACTTTCGATATCTTTTGGAATTCTTTCTTTTTATGATTATATCAAATTAAAAAGAAATGAGGTAAGTGAAGTTAAACTGCAGCTTCCCAGATTTATTAAGAAAAGAATCCATTCGGTAATCAGAGAAAAAATGAGCAAGAAAAACTTGTTTATTGCGGCGATTGTAAGCGGCTTTTTCGTTTCAGTAAGTGAATTCATTTGTACCGGTCAGATTTATTTGCCGACTCTGATTTTTGTGAGTAGAGTTCCGGAGCTCAAAATCAAGGCTATTATATATTTAATTCTCTACAATATCGCCTTTATCGTTCCTCTTGTAATCATTTTTGTCGCCACATATAAAGGCATAAGGTCCTCGGCTATAAACAAATTCTGGAGAAATAAAGTCAAATTTGTCAAACTGGGAACTTGCTTCTTTTTCCTTTTCTTAGGTCTTTTTATAACTTTTTATATATTCTTTTATTAAGCAACTACACAACAAACAAAAAACGATTTAACCATAAAGTTCTTTATCGCCCCGCACCACCCATTTTTAACAACAAATAACACAAATTGCACAAATGTATTTAAATCTTCTTTAAATACAAAAAAACGTTTTTTATTCGTGTTATTCGTGCAATTTGTTGTTTCTACTTTTGGGAGTGGTTGAGGGTGTTAATCAAAAATATAAGTTTCGTTGTTTTTCTCTGTGCCCTTTGCGCGCTTTGTGGTTCAATTATCCCTTTGTAATAAACTTTTTACAAACGAAAAAATTTAGCGTTCTGCAAAAATTAATCGCAGTTTGCAAAACGTCTTAAAAAATATGTTGTTGTCAATCAATATCTTATAAGATGGAACGGTATTTGTATATAATATAAATGGTTCTTTGAAAATTAGCGAACGTTAGAAAGGTGGTTAACAAAAACGATTAAACCTTAAAGGAGGTTTATCATGCGTAACCTTATATACATTACACTTTTAGTTTTACCTGTTCTTGTATTTGGCGCCGTAGGTGTTAGTCCTCAGAATGAACCAGCAGATTTCGAGTTTATTTTGCCCTCTATCGTAGCGGTACTTTTGAGTGATGCGAGTATAACCTGGGATTTCGGCTCTATTGACGTTAACCTGAATAACCCGGCATTCCCACCTGCTGCTTTTCCTGCGTATTATGAGCCTTCCAGTCCGAATGTACGTCCTTATCAGACAGTTGATTATCTGGTTATGTTTATCGGCGGAGCCACTAACTGGCAGTTGACTATTGAAGGAGACGGGAACCCCGCACCAGCCTGCGGAATAGATCTCGATGAAATCGAATATGCAGCCAATCCTCCGGGAGCATGGACTTCTTTAGCAATAGCCCCGGCAGTGGTTGCTAGCGGAGCGGGTACCACAAGCGGATGGCAGTCATTAGATCATAATTACAGAGTAGAAATTGATGGTGACGAGACAATTACAGCCTCTTCGACCTGCACCATAACCTACACCATCCAAACTTTATAATGAGAACCACTTAGAACTGACGTTCTGCTAAAGAAAAAGGGGCGTTTGCTAACGCCCCTTTTTCTATTCTGGCAACAGCTTGACAATGGAGTGTTTTATTCCTATATTTACAATAAAAACAGGGGGTTTAAAATGATGTGGATTTTATTTTTCTTAATCGCCGATCAGAACACCTCCGTGCAAGTTGGTTTTGTCAATCAGGAAGTTCTTTCCATAGATATCAGCGCAAAAAGAATAGACATTGGTTTTTTAGACGCGGATTCTTCTCCAATAGAATTTCAGGGAATCATTCAGGGTAATATACACGCAAATACCGAATGGGTGTTATTATGTTCGGCAAAAGAAGACTTTTTATCTGCAGAGGGAAGCAGGATACCTATCGAGAGATTTGCCTGGAGAATCGAGGGCGGAGAATGGGTTCCTTTCGAAATGGGAGGGGATAAACTTTTAGAAGGAGGCGCCACCCAGGAGAGAGGAAAAGCTTTCTCCATAGACTTGAGATTTGATTTGAAGTGGGAGGACAGCGCCGGAGATTTTCTGACAAACATAGATTTCACGTTAATGAAAAAATAAAGGGGTATATCAAATGCTGAATTTATTAATTTCTGTTTCGTTACTTGTCTCACCTCTCCGGTTAGAGGTCAGTTCATATCCCGGGGTAATCACCAGAGAATTATCGGTAAAGAACGGGGACGCCTACAATAAAGCCATAGTAAACATTTATAAGGGAGATTGGAACTTAAGTAAAGAGGGAAAGATATTATATTATCCGGCGGATTCTCTTTCCAATTCCTGCTCCCCCTGGGTAACGATAAATCCAACGGAATTCGTTCTTGCACCCGGAGAAGTAAAAGACATACGAGTCACCTTTGAAATACCTCCGGAGACCACGGGAGGATACTGGAGTGTTATATTTTTCGAAGGAAAGCCGCCGGAAACCGAGGAATGGACTCCTCTTGTCAGACTCGCCGGCAGAGTGGGAATAACCACTTATTTAGATATTGCAGGAACTACCGAAAAAGAAGCAGAGATAAAGAAAATGGAATTAGAGAAGAACGGGGATTTAAAGATAGAGGTTCAAAACAACGGCAACATATGGATAAGACCGGTAGTTAAATACTGGGTTCTGCGAGGCGAAAAAGAAATATATCGAGACTCTTTAAAGTCCTCCGTTATATTACCTGAAACAGAGCGAGAGTATCAATTAACCTTCGAGGGTATCGAACCCTTAAAAGGTGATGAGATAGTTGCCAGAGTGGATTACGGCGGAGATAAAATACTCGAGGGGGTTAAAGTAATCGAATAATTGATAGATTAGATAATGATTTTATTTTTTTTATCCTTTCAATACTATACAAATGTATACCATAATATATACAACTATGAGGAAACATCATACGCGGTGACCAACTATCTTATCAATACCAGAGAGACCCGCTGGAATGCAGAGGTTCTACTCATGAAATATAGAGAGGATTTTGGCGTCAAGAGATTTCAATATAAGTATGATTCCATTTCTATTGGCGAATATAACAGATTTTATCACTTCATATTAGGTGATATGGATTATTTAAGGGGCCTTGAGGTTGGCTACGCCCCTCCCTGCGGAAATTATAATTTAAATGTGAGGGTAGGCAAGATGAGAGATCTTACTGCTCGAGTCTTCCCCACATTTTATAGAAATAACTTTTTTTCAGAAATGGAGCTATTTATTTCTAATCATAAGTTTATACTTAATACGAGATGGGATAGAGACAGAACAGCCACAATATTGGGAGATAAATTCAGCCTAAATCTAGGAACTCTTACAATCTTGAATGATATAAATTTAGAGTATGCGGATAATCCGAAACTTGCTGTTAATGAAGAACTGATTTACAACATGGATTTATTTTCCCTTCGTTCCTTCTTGCGATATTATAGTTATGACTTTATTTCCCGAGAAGGTATAGAATATATCGGCGGAAGATTTAATTGGGGGGTAAGCCCCGCATATAAGTTTCCTATAGGTCTAAATGTTTTTTCCGGTTTCTATCAATCAGGACGCCTGGATAGACCCTTGGAAAATCAAGTTCTGGATGGTTTTTCCTACCGCTTTCCCTTTAATCTTTCTGTAAATTTTACCAACAATGTAAACTGGGGCGGCGATAGGAATAGTGGCTACCGAAATCTCTTAAGTCTTTATTATTTTCTTTATGATAAAGGAAGGCTGAGTTTTAGATATTCTAACAGTTATTACAACAGAAGCAATGAAAGCTACGAAATCCAGGGTATTATAAATCTTCCGCATTCCAACGTTTTGGAAGCGACGGTTTCCAATTCGGAAATTTATGGATGGGAGTATTCTCTGGGAGCCGTCTTGCGAATGAGTTCATCTCTTTACGGAGATTTAAGACTACGACATATGACTGAACAGGAGAGGCTAAATTATAATGCCTCCCTTTATTTTACTGGCAGCGGAGGTTTTGGGGGTAGGCTAGGCATCTCCGGTAATACTACTACCGAATCGAAGATTTATACACTTGAGCTCACTAAAAAAGGAACTATCGAGAAAGTTGGTTTTGGCTCGATAACCGGAATAGTATGGTACGATGAGAATGGTGACGGAAAGAAACAACGAGAAGAAACACCTATAAGAGATATAAAAATTATTTTAGATGGCAAGAAAAAAACCGATGTTAACAGAATAGGCGAATACAGGTTTGGTCCTATTCCCAGAGGAGAACATACTGTAGAACTAGATATGAAAGGGGTTCCGGCTTTTTTAGGGAGGGACAGCCTGAAGAAGACGATAAAAACCGGTTTTTTAGATTTTAAAGTGTTAAACTTTCCAATTTTCAGCCTTTCTTCAATTAAAGGAATTGTATTCTACGATGACAATCATAACTTTAAAAAAGACCCCGAGGAAAAGGGGGTTCCGAATGTTAAAGTAAGCATAATCAGAGGAGATTATTCAAGATACACCTATACAAATTTTTTCGGGGAATACTCAATTCAAAACATCATTCCCGGAGATTATACCGTGCAAGCTTCCCGTTTTCCTCCGGGTTATGACTTAAGTCCCAGAGGATTTGTTTTGTTTCTGAAATTAACCGATGGCATGAAAAAAGAGGGACTTAATTTTGGAGTCGCAAAACCTGCAAAAAATATCGATAGAAAAGAATTTTAAAAATAGCGGAGGTTATAATGAAGAAATTTTTTTATCTTTTTTTACTTATACCGATTATAGCATCGGGTGTTTCTTCGACAGGCGTAGGGGTCAGCAAGACTACCGCGAGCTTAGCAGTACCTATGGGGATAATTGATATGGTCTGGATTAATGTACAACGTAATACTATTACCTGGGATTTTAACGAGATCGACAGAAATGCAAATAATCCTCCCTTTCCTCCGGCATCTTTCCCTGCATATTATGAACCCAGTAGACCTAATACTCGATATTATCAAAGAATAAGGTATAGAGTCAGAGGAATCCTCTGGCCCGCCGGCAATTGGGAAGTTACTATTTCCGGCGCAGGAGATCCCTCACCTGCTTGCGGTATTCCGCTTTCCGATATAGAGTATGGGGACGGGGCTGCGGGAGTCTGGTCTCCTATCAGCACTGTACCTCAAGTTATTGCAAGCGGAAGTGGTGATATAGGATGGCAAAATCTCTACCAGGACTACAGGGTCAGAATAACCGGTGATGAGACCAGCACAGGAGGTTCGACCACAATAATAACTTATATGATACAAACACTATAATTTTTGACCGTAGATAGTGCAGAGAAATTTCATTTTATTTTTTTAAATCTGTATTCATCTCTAGTCTATTATTCTTTTTAGTGTGTTTTTTAAATACGACTTAAAAGGGTTGCGGGGTTTCGTGTATTTAGTGTGTTTCGTGGTTTATTTTTTCTCAAATCTTTACCCTGTTGACATATTCTTAAATACGCATAAAATATAAAAGTTTTTAGTTTAATATATAAATATAGGTAAGAGGAGGTATTGTTGGCTTTATTAAAACCATTCAAAGCTTTAAGACCAAAAGTGGAGTATGCAAAGAAAGTTTCATCTCCGCCTTATGACGTTCTTTCAAGAGAAGAAGCAAAGGCACTCGCGGATAATAATCCTTTGTGCTTCCTGCACGTCGTAAACGCTGAAATCGACTTTCCTGATGATATCGACATTTACGATGATAAGGTTTATCAAAAAAGTAAGGAAAATTTTGAATGGTTAATAAAAGGGGAACATTTTATCGAAGAGGAAACTCCTTCTTTTTACCTTTACGAGGAGGACGAAAACGGTCACAGCCAGACCGGTTTGGTATGTCTTGCTTCAGTCGATGAATATGACAGTGGAGATATTCGCACGCATGAATCTACAAGAAGCATCAGGGTAAAGGACAGAACAAAGCATATTAAAACCGTGGGAGCTCATGCAGAACCTATATTTCTTGCTTATTATGATTCGGAAAATACGGAAGAAATATACGATATTTTCAATGAAGTAAAGTTAAAAATGCCTCTTTATAAATTCAAAACCGGAGATAATGTTTTTCACACAGTCTGGAGAATCGAAGATAACGCTACAATAAATAAAATTCAAGAAATCTTGAGTAGAGTTCCGACTCTTTATATCGCAGATGGACATCACCGCAGCGAATCGGCTTCAAATGTTCGAGCAGAAAAAAAGAAAAATAATCCCGCTCATAATGGTAGTGAGGAGTACAATTATTTCCTCGCAGTAGTTTTTCCGCATACCGAGCTTAAGATAATGGCTTATAACAGGGTGGTAAAAGACCTTAATTCTCTTACCGAGGAAGAATTTTTCCACGAGTTGAAAAACTCTTTTACTATAGAAAATGTTGAAGGAAGATGTGAGCCCGATACTTACCATAATTTCGGTATGTATATAGATGGGAAATGGTATCATCTCAAAGCTAAAGAGGGGACCTTTCCCACCAATGACCCGTATTACTCATTGGATGTTTCTGTACTCCAGGAAAATCTTTTCGACCCTATCTTAGGTATAAAAAATCCTAAAGAGGATGAAAGAATAGATTTTGTCGGAGGAATAAGAGGATTGAAGGAACTCGAAACATTGGTCGATTCGGGGAAATTTAAAGTTGCTTTTTCTATGTTTCCAACTCAGATGGTCCAACTTATCAGAATATCCGATGATGGTAAAAAAATGCCTCCCAAATCCACCTGGTTCGAACCAAAATTAAAATCAGGTTTATTTATACATAAGATATAGATGTTTTTTCTTATCCTTGCTTTTTCCCCGTCAGATATTCCCGTACTTCCTGAAACCCGGCCTGTTATAAGAGGCATTTACCTCGCCCCAGGAGTTTTTTATTATCAGTACGAAATAGATAGATTCTTCCAGATGGTAGATTTAGGTCTTTTAAACGCCGCAGTTCTCGATATAAAAGACGAAAGGGGAAGAATTATTTTCTCTCTTTATGAAAAGTTTATTGAGCAAGCAAAAAAGAAAAAAGTGTATTTAATTGCCAGACAGTGTGTTTTTAAAGATGAAGCTCTTGCGCTGAAAAATGGTGGAGCCCTTGCCTTAAAGGACTTTTCGGGCGAAATATGGTTCCAGGATAAATGCGGTTACTGGGTCGATCCTTCCCTCGTCGAGGTTAGAGAATATAACAAGGAAATCACGCAGAAAGCTTTCCAGCGCGGATTCGACGAAGTGCAATTCGACTATATACGTTATCCCTCGGGAGATAAACCTTATAAAAACTGGCAGAATAAACTAAGCAATATAGTAAAATTTCTGGATATGGTAAAGGAGGCTAAACCTCCTACGAGAAAGATATCGCTTACTTTCTATGGATACACGGTATGGGCTGGTACCCTGGCAAAAGAGGGGCAAAATTTTGAGGAGATGGCAGAGAGGGTAGACGCGGTTTATCCGATGCTGTATCCCTCCCATTTCCATGATGAATTTATGCCTGACTCCACCAAGGAGTCAAGAACATATGCTTTAATCTTCAAGTCAATTAAAAAAGCCCAGGAAAGGTTACCGGAGAAAGACATTGAAATAATACCGTATCTCCAGGCTTTTACCTGGAGGAGATCGAAGCTGGGCAGAAAGTACGTTTTAAATCAGTTGAAAGGAGCCGAGGAATCCAGTTCAGATGGGTTTATATTATGGGAAGCAGGTGGAAATTACGAGTTGGGGTATGATGAGTTAATAGAGTTCGATCTTGATTTTTTTAAGAAAAAATTAATTTATCGTTTATTAGAAGTACATGACAGTCAAAGAAATAAAGAAGATTCTGGGTGATAAATTCTTAAGTAAAACCCGGGGGCAGAATCTATTACTCGATGAAAACATTGCAAGGAAATTTACTAAACTAATTTCTTCCGCCCATGGGAAAAAAGTTCTGGAAATAGGACCGGGCCTCGGTATTATAACAAGACATCTTGAAAACAGGGGATTCGATGTTACAGCTATAGAAATAGACTCCGATTTTTGCCATTATTTAAAAGATTTGGGCGTAAGCGTCATTTGCGGGGATTTCCTCAAAATAGAATCGAGTTTATCTTTTCCGGAGGTCGTTGTAGGAGCTCTCCCCTTCTCCGTATCCCTGCCCATTTTAAAAAAAATCAAGGACAACAGGAATAAAATAAAAGAATGGATTTTTGTACTTCAGAAGGAAGTCGCTCAAAGATTTACATCAAAACCGGGAAGCAAATCATATTCGTCGCTTTCAATATTATTTAATATACTATATGATATAAAATGCGAATTTGAAATTAAACCTGAAGCATTTTTCCCGAAACCCGAGGTATTTTCAACAGTCATCAAAGGAGTATTAAAAGATAATCCAATAATCGAAGTTGATGAAAGCTTCGAAAAATTCCTTAAGGATATTTTTCGCTTTAGAAGGAAAACACTTAAAAATAATCTTTTCGATTATAATATTAACCGGGTTTCAATAGACTTAAAAAGAAGAGCTGAAACCCTACAAATAAATGAAACCGTTCAACTTTACCGTGAATGTAAGCATAATAAATAAAACCTAAACCTTCGTGCCCTGGTGTCTTTGTGGCTAAAAATACGAAAGGAATTTACGTTCTGATACTTAAAATGGAAAAAGAAGAAAGTATTAATGTTGGAAAAATTGGGAAATTTACTTTTGAAAAAGCTTATTACGCATACGTGGGTTCAGCTATGGCTGGTATCCATCGTTTAAAAAGACATTTGAGAAACTTACAAAAAAGAAACGTTAAGAATAAATATTGGCATATCGATTTTATAATACCATATTGCAAATTTATAGGATATTTTTTCTCAGAATGTTCCAAGGTAAGTATAGAAGAAAATTTGGCAATCTCTCTTTCAAAAAATCTCGACTATGTTAAAGGTTTCGGGGCATCGGATTCCCGTGCTCCGTCGCATTTATTTAAAAATTTAAATCTCGAAAAGCTAAAAATCGAAGTCATAAAAGCCTTAAAACTCACTCGGGGGAAAAATTTCAAGACCAATATCGACGCTTCGAATCCCTAAAGGAAAATAAGTATATATACTATCGGAGGATTACTTAATATTTTAGCTAACCCTTGACTTTCAATATTTTCTAATTATAATTTATAATTAGAATTGGCGAAAATTAAAATTTATTTAAAAAAACAATCTTGTAAATTTAAGCCATAAAGTGATATTAATAAGGAGGTCAATAATGGTCAATAAGAATGTCTTTCTTAAATTATTTTCTACTTTTCTTTTATTTTCTTCACTGGTTGCATTTCCCGGGATTTTAGAAAAGGAAGTTACTTTCGATTGGTCAGATTTATCTTTTACGAAGTATAAAGAATACGACGTTGTAACTCTAAAAGGTGCCGGCTCTGCAACACAAATAGGAGAACCTGCTTTACCGCAGGTAAGCTTGTCATTTGTCGTACCGCCGGGCGCTGAAGTATCTGAAGTGAATATAATCTACTTTGATAAAAAAGATATAGCCGGGGAATATAATATACTTCCCGCACAACCACACAGACCGATAACTAAGAAAGTAGATACTTCCTTTGCAGAACCAAATAAAGAGATATACTCACTAAAGGAAGAATATCCATTGGAGTTAATTAAGTCTCCCCATACAGGTTCTATGGGAGGTTATCGTATAGCAAGTTTATTTGTATATCCATTGCGTTATACGCCTGCCGAAAAGAGACTCACATTCTACTCAAAAATTAGATTTCAAGTAGTTTACAAAGAATGGACCTACCCTGTAAAGTCAACCTCAGAAAAACAGAAAATTATTTTCAAAGATATAATTAAGAAGCAGGTTTTAAACTCTGAAGATTTGGACATCTGGGGTCCATCGATTACAAGACCCCTAAGCAGCATCCTACTCTCTCCTGATACAGCAGATTACGTAATCATCACTACTTCTAGCTATGAATCATATCTGCAAGAACTCGCTCTTTGGAAAACGAAAAAAGGTATAAAAACTAGTATCGTGAACCTATCATGGATTGAATCAAATTATACGGGAGACGACACCCAGGAGAGAATACGAAATTTTATAATAGACGCAAACTCAAGCTGGGGGACTCTTTGGTTTTTACTCGCCGGTGACACCGATGAAATTCCCCATAGAACTACCTGGGTCATGACTGTTGATAGCGATTGGCATGACCAACTACCCTCTGATCTGTATTTTTCGGATTTAGATGGAGATTGGGATGCTGATGACGATAATACCTACGGGGAAACAGAAGACAGTGTCGATATGTATCCCGATGTATTTGTTGGGAGAGCATCAATTAACACAGTGGCAGAATGCAGCACTTTTGTAAATAAGGTACTAACTTACGAAAAAGCGCCTCCTTCTTCGTTCATAAAAAAGGAACTTCTATTAGGCGAATATCTATTTGGCGACAATTGGGGTGAATGGGTCAACGATTCTATAGAGACTTTAACCCCTTTGGATTATACGATATCCAAATTGTATGAATCACAGGGAGCTCTAAACAGACAAGCCGTTTTAGACTCCATAGAGGAAGGTTATCATTTTATCCATCACGCTGCGCACGGTAGTGTTACTTCAATCTCAACAGCTTCTGATAACATAACCAGTTCAAACCTGGACGGTTTAACCAACGGAGATCTCCTTTCTATATATGTCGCTATAAGCTGTCTCCCGGGGGCATTCGACTTTAACTGCTACGCTGAGCATTGGATGAACAACCCAAACGGCGGCGGTGCAGCTGCTTGCATGAATTCAAGATACGGTTGGGGTTCTACTGTTGGGATAGGGCCATCAGACAAACTCGATATATCCTTCTTCGAACAACTTTTCGACTATGATGTGCGTAATATAGGTGTAACTCTGGGCAATGCAAAAATGGATAACATTCCTGAAGCTTATAGTGATCCCGTTATGAGATGGTGTGTGTACGAACTCAATCTTTTCGGAGACCCGGAAATGTCGATGTGGACAGAGGATCCCGAAGAATTTACAGTTAGTCACGATGCTGTAATAACTATTGGCGGAAGTACTTTCAGTGTAAATGTTTCCGATGGTGCTTTTGGTGTAGAGGATGCTCTTGTCTGCTTGTACAAAGAAGGCGAAGTTTACGAAGTGGGATATACCAATGCTTCAGGCAACATTATCCTCAACTTATCATCGCCACCTTCCACTCTTGGTACAATGTACTGTACGGTTACGAAGGATAATTATCTTCCCTACGAAGATAGTGTAGAGGTAATCTCTCCTTCCGGCCCATGGATTATTTTTGATCATTATACAGTATTAGAGGGAACTGGAAATGGTGACGGAAATGTCGACCCCGGAGAAAGCATTCAATTAACTTTAACCGTACATAACGTAGGCATTGGTGACGGACTTGATATTACAGGAATTATTCACACCGGAGATCCTTATATTACTTTAACAGACTCTATCGAAGATTTTGGAGACATATTAGCTGATTCGCTCGCGACTAGCTCAGATAATTTCGATTTTGATGTGTCACCGGGATGTCCGGCAAACCATAACATCAATTTCGAGCTTGTTTGTAGTGACGCTAGCGACAGCACCTGGATAAGCTATTTTTCTATTCCTATTTCTACCCCGAATATATCTATTGTACCGGATACTCTAAATTTCGACACTGTATTTATAGGTTATAGCGATACCCTGGAACTTCTGGTAAGCAATGACGGCACAGACACTTTGAAAGTCAGCAGTATTACTTCCGCTGGCAATCCGGATTATTCTGTCGATATCTCTAATTTCAATGTACCCCCTGATGAAAGTCAGGCAGTAACAGTCATATTCTCTCCGACTTCTGAGGGTGTATCAGCCGGGAATCTCACTATACAGAGTGATGATCCAGACGAACCGAATTTAAGTGTCTACCTACTTGGTGAAGGATTGGAGCCGCCGGATATTTCGGTTTCTCCGGATTCATTGAGTGACAGTTTATTTACGGATGAAGTATCACATCATAATTTCAAAATTTATAATACAGGTGAGAGTAACCTTAATTTTGATATTTTGGTGGAAGAACTATTGAGATTCAGAGGAGCAGCATATTTTACAGTAAGACAAAATGATAAAGGAGACCTGAAATTTGAGGTTATTCATCCGAAAAAAGAAAAGTCTATAGAACATCCGCTTAAAAGAATTAGTGGAAGTGATATTGCTCTTCCTCGAACAAATGAAGGCGGCTCTTCTTTATATGAACGAATGTATTCCAAGCTTTTAGACCACACTGTTTTCTTCGATGATATGGAAAGCGGCAACAACGGCTGGACAACGGAAGTTTATGGTGTAGATGATTTATGGCACCAAACTAACACTGCTTACAACAGTCCAACAACTAGCTGGTGGTGTGGAATCGAGGGGCAAGGTGATTACGATACGGGAAATCGAATCAACACGGCAGTAATTAGTCCGGTTATCGATTTAAGTTTTTATGAAGCGCCGATTACTTTACAATTTTTTGAAAACTATAACACGGAAGAGTATTATGACTGTTGTATGGTAGATGTATCGACCGATGGAGGAACCACATGGATTCATCTGAGAGGTGAACAGTGGGAAGCTCCTTCAGGCAACAGTGGAGGTTGGATTATGAGCGTCTTGGATCTCTCGGCTTACGCTGGAGAAACAATTCAAATAAGATTTTATTTCGATACCGTAGATGAAATTATGAACGATTATCCCGGATGGTTTTTCGACGATGTATTGATAACCGCGGAAATGTCCTGGATATCGTTTATTCCTATATCAGGCACTATTCCAGCAAACGACAGCATAAATGTAGAAGTTACATTTGATGCGACCGATCTATATGGCGGTAATTACTATGCGAATTTAATCGTTGTCAGCAATGACCCGGATGAACCGGAAGTTCCAGTGTTCACACATTTACATGTCACAGGAGCCCCGGATATCGCTGCTTCGGAAGATACACTGGACTACGGTATAGTTTTTCAGGGTTATTCTTCACTTGATACATTGATAATTTCAAATGAAGGTACCGATTCGCTCACGGTTAGCAACATCTCGTCCGATAATTCCGACTACACTGTCAATATTACTAACTTCAACTTAAATCCCGGAGAAAACCAGGAAGTCGTTGTTACTCTTACCCCCAGTTCTCTGGGTCTCATTACGGGAATTTTAACCATCACATCGAACGACCCGGATGAGCCAAATTTGAATGTTTTCTTACAGGGTGAAGGGTTAGAACCGCCTATTATAACGATAGATCTTCATCACTTGAGTGATACACTTTTTTCAGGTGATTCTTCCATACATATATTAAATATTGGGAATATAGGCGGAAGTAATCTGTTTTTTGATATAGCTGAGATCGAAGCCGATTATCTTTTAACGAAAATGAATATAGCCACAGATGGTTCTATCCTTAATACAAATGGTCCTGTCCTTAATAATGGCAAATTTTTTAATCTTAAAGTCAATTCCGTTAAACTCAATACGAGAAAAACTGGTCACAAAGTTTTAAATACATCTGCGGAAAAAGAAATAGGCAGTCCAGAAAAATTTCAAAATAATAGTGATAACACCATTCAAGATCACTACCATTATGTTTCCTCGGCGTCAAGGCCGACTTCTATCCCTCTGGCTTCACTTCTTGAATCACCGTTTGCTTCTGTAATTCCCAACATTGACGGGTTATTCTCCATTGGTGAATGGAATGATGCTGCTTCGGTTTCCGCAACTATAATTGACAATCCCGGAGGAAATGAAATAGGAAAAGTGTATGTTAAAAATACGTTAGAAAACTTATACGTTCTGGTCGACTACCATACTGCTACAGGAGGAAATAGCGAGGATATTACAGGTGATATCTGGCTCGACCTCGATAATAATGGAATTAATGATGGAGGATTTCATTCTAACATATACGACGGTTCGTTGTATTCTAACTGGGATTTTCCTTGTACAATGAATTTTACAAATTCCTCTTCACCTAACAACAGTACCCCGCATTGGATCTTGGAATATGAAATACCCTTGTCGGGATTAGGTGTCTCAATTGATAACATAATGGGTATTCATTTTATTCTATATGATTATAATGATACAGGTGGTGAATGGGAAAATTTAACGACTGATTTTGATTATTACTATCCATCCACCTGGGCTGACATAGTTCTAAGCAAAGGCGTTGACTGGCTATCTGAGTCACCTACTTCCGGAGTAATTCCGATGGATTCTTCTGTACAAGTAGAGGTATTATTCGATGCTACTGGTATGTATACGGGTGATTATTATGCAAACCTGATTGTAACGAGTAACGATCCCGCAACACCAACAGACACAGTTTCCTGTTTTTTGCATGTGATAGGCATGCCGGATATAGCTGTTTCTGCCGACACCTTAGACTGTGGTATCGTTTATCCCGGGTATTCTGTTACGGATACCTTGATTATTACCAACGAGGGAACAGATACTCTTACAGTAAGCGATATTTTGTCTGATAATGGGAATTATACAATTGATACTACTAATTTCATCCTCGGGCCTGAACAGAATCAGCCGGTACTGATTACTTTTACGCCAAGTTCGATGGGCACTATCACAGGCTTATTAACCATCGAAAGCAATGATCCTGATGATTCAACTTTAACGATATATATGATCGGTCAATGTATGAATCCACCCGAAATTTCTGTTTCACCCGATTCTTTAAGTGATACTCTGTCAAGTGGTCAATCATCTGCTCATACCTTAACGATTTATAACACGGGAGAAAGTGATTTAAACTTTGATATTACTATTGACGGGACAGGCTCGACATACGCTCTAGAATTCGACGGAGTGGATGATTATGTTGAAGTACCGGATAATCCTTCTTTAAGTGCGATAGGAGGAGCCCTTACTCTTGAATGCTGGATGAATGTAGGAGAATATCCGTTCCAAACACGAGAGGTTTTAGGAAAGTGGGGTTACGGAGCTTCTTCAGATGATGAATTCGATATGGATTTTCTTAGTACAGGTAGAGTTTTAATATCAGTTTCCGGCTCTGGTGGTTATACCGGTTTACGGAGTAAGACAACGCTTTCACCTTATACATGGACTCATGTCGCCGGAGTTTTCGATTCTGCGAGTACCTCTTATAAGCTATACATCAATGGAAATTTAGATACAAATAGAACTCCTTCGACAATTACACTGGATAGAGATACCGATCAACCTTTTCGTATAGGTACGTATGATTTTAATTTTGCTGATAATTTTAAGGGTCTACTGGATGAAGTGCGTATCTGGAATGTCGCACGTACACAGGCAGAAATTCGAGCATATATGAATCGAGAACTCATAGGCACCGAACCAGGTTTAATCGGCTATTGGAAATTTAATGAAGGTTCAGGTGATACTGCTTATGACTACTCATCAAATAATAATGACGGAACACTTCTAGGTGGAGCAGCCTGGGTCGATTCTTCGGCACCAGTAGTAGGTTGGATATATTTTGATACCACTTCAGGTACCACTCCGGCAAGCGATAGTACACAAATAGGAGTCACCTTTGATGCAACGGGATTAGATGCCGGTGATTACTACGCAAATATAATTGTTACGAGTAATGACCTGGATGAACCCGAATTAATAGTGCCCGCGCATCTACATGTTCCAAGCGGCGGAATCGAAGAAAAAGGAATACCAGAGATCTTCTTTGTCAAACAGAACTACCCCAATCCGTTTAACAGACAAACCGTAATAAAGTACGGATGTCCCAAAAGATCTAAAGTTTGTATACAGATCTTTGATATTACGGGAAGAATTATAAATACTCTTATAGATAAAGAAGTAGAAGCAGGGTATCATGAAATTAAATGGGAAGGTGAAAATAAATTCGGCAGAAAGATTGCGAACGCAGTATATTTTTATAGAATACAGGCGGGAGATTTCATAGCAACTAAAAAAATGATCTTCATACAGTAAAGGAAAAAATCTATATAAAAGATAAAAAAGGCGGGAATAGTCCCGCCTTTTTTATCTTATTAGATGAATCCCTACTTTAGTACCTTAAGTCAGTTTTCTTTTTTTTAAAACCACTATCGTCCCTTCAACGATTATCCAGAAATTGAGAAATAATATCATTAAATTAAGAATTAAGAGTAAAGGATCTCTATTGTTTATAAAACGAATCTGATTTATCACAAGAGCCCATGTTGTTATAAGAGCCATAAAAACACAAGGTATTCCAGATACCAAGAATCCTATGCCCCTTTTTCTTTTTAACCATACGGTTACGAGCAAAAGGGCAAGTGCTGCAAGCGTTTGATTTGTTGCTCCAAACATTGGCCATAGTTTTAAAGCTCCCTTTCCGCTTGCTCCCGTTGCAAAAGCTAAAAGACCCGCCGTTATTACTGCAACCGCAGTCGAGAATTGACGATTCTGAAAAACTTTAACCTGGCCAAACAATTCGGATAAAACGTATCTTTGTATTCTGGTTGCCGTATCAAGGGTTGTGCCTGCAAAAGATACCACGAATACACCCATAATTGCGATTGCAACATTCTTGGGTATTCCACTCGAGGTTATCATATTTGCGGCACCGATTACAAAGGCAGAAACTTTCGAGCCAAGTCCTTCTGCTACTGTCCAGGAAGAGTAATGCGCTGTCCACGCAGGAATACCGGTTAAGAGATTGCCATCTCCGCTTTGATACGCAATCCCTATACCTGCAGCAACTGCAATCAGAACGAGCGTGGCAAGTACTCCCTCCATAACCATACCTCCATAACCGATCATCTGGCCATCTGTTTCTTTGGCGAGCTGCTTTGCTGAAGTTCCGGAGGAAACGAGAGAATGAAACCCCGATATAGCTCCGCAGGCGATAGTTATAAATATGAACGGTACCACCGGTGGAGCTCCCTTTGGGGTAAAATTTATTGCCGGAGCCACTATATGAAAATTCACATTTCTAAAAGCAGAGGCAAGAACTCCCAGAAAAAGAAGAAAGAGCGCAACAATAAGCTGATGGGAGTTTATATAATCTCTTGGCTGAAGCAGTGCTGTTACCGGAAGCATAGACGCTATATAAGCATAAATGAGAAGAATTATAGTCCACACACCGGTTGCAGGGATAATGCCAATTCCCGGTAACGCAAGAGGTAACTTTGTACCTATTACAATCGTCAAATACATAATAACAACTGCTACTATAGAAAATAGAGCTAAATTTCCGTTTTTTTTGTATATTACCCATCCTAGCCAAACTGCTATCGGTATCTGAAACCACATTGGAAAAACGGATTCCGGAAACATACTAAAAATTATTGCCATTATTAAACCAAATATAGCTATTACAATAAGGAGTTCAATAAAAACAATCGAGAAAAATGCTCTCTGGGTTCTTTTGTTTATATACTTACCTGTTATCTCCGATATAGACTTGCCTTCATTCCTTATAGAAAGAACCAGAGAGCCAAAGTCATGTACTGCTCCTATTGTAATTGTACCTAAAACAATCCATATTATTGCAGGAACCCATCCCCAGATAATGCCAATTGCAGGACCTACAATCGGACCCGTACCTGCGATTGAGGCAAAATGATGCCCGAAGATAATTTCTTTTCTTGTAGGTACGTAATCTATTCCGTCCTCGTATTCGTGGGCAGGGGTCCTTTTTTTATTATCTAATTCGAAGATTTTCTTTGAGAGAAAGGTCCCATAAAATTTATAAGCAAGAAAAAAGCTACAAAAACAAACAATTGTTAATATGACAACATCCACTAAAGCCTCCTTTTAATCTATCTTTAATATCTTTAAACATGTATATTTCAATCTATAAATTTTGTCTTCATTGAAAATTAAATATAAAAAACACAGAGCCCACCTCTCTCCACACCAGATTTCTTTAACACAGAGAGCACAGAGCTTTTATTTTCTTTTTTTCTCTGTGTTCTCTGTGGTTTTTTCTTTTGTAACACAATTATTTCTCTGTGTACTCTGTGGTTAAAATCTTTCAATGGGCTTCATTCCAGTTTCTACCAAAAGAATAATCTACTTTTAAAGGTATTTTAAATGACTCCGCGGCATTTTCCATAGCAGGCAGTATAAGATCTATTGCTTCTTGTTTTTCGATTAAGGGTACTTCAAATAGAAGCTCGTCGTGAATCTGAAGAATCATTTTTGTTTTTAACTTATTTTTTAAACCCCTATTTATTGATATCATTGCTTTTTTTATTATATCGGCTGCACTGCCCTGTATAGGTGTATTTATTGCTATTCTCTTTCCGTATTCTATTTGCTGTTTGCTTTTTAACTCAGGAACCATTCTTTTCCTTCCGTAAATCGTCTCAACAAATCCTGAATTCATAGCGTTTTCAATAGTTTCTTTTTGCCATTTCTCGACTCCAGGGTGGTTGTCATAATATTTTGCTATTATATTGCCAGCCTCTGTGTTTGTTATTCCAAGTTGCCTGGAAAGTCCAAAAGGGCTTATTCCGTAAATTATTCCGAAATTTACGGCTTTAGCTTTTCTTCTCATTTCCGAATTAACATCCTCTGAGGAAACGCTGAAAATCCTGCAGGCAGTTTGAAGATGTATATCTAGATTGTTTTTAAAATCATCTATTAATTTTTCATCGTTTGAAATATAAGCAAGAATCCGCAGTTCGATTTGAGAATAATCACAGGATAGAATCTCATGGTACTGTGGAGCGATAACCGATTCTCTGATTTTTCTTCCCTTTTCCGTTCTTATGGGAAGAGTTTGAAGATTGGGTGAAGTAGTTGTTAACCTTCCTGTTGCTGCAACAGTCTGTTGAAATTCATGATGTATTCTGCCACTTTTTTCATCTACACAACCTATTAATGGAACCACATAAGCAGCTAAGAGCTTATCTAATTCTCTGAACTTAATTAATTCGGGTACCATAGGGTGTTTTTTGGAAAGCGCTTTGAGTACTTCAAAATCAGTCGAAAAACCTGTTTTTGTCTTTTTTACAGGAGGCAGTTTAAGTTTAAGGAATAAAATCTCACCCAGTTGTTTAGGGGAACGTAAATTAAATTCGCTTCCCGCAAGTTTATATATTTTCCCTTCAATTTCCTCAAGTTCTTTTTCTATAGAATCCTTTAATTCTAACAATAAATCCCTATCAATCAGCAATCCCGTATTCTCTATATCATAAAGAATAGAAATTAAAGGTTCCTCAATTTCGTTGTAAACTTTTGAGAGGTAATTTTTATTCAACTCATCAAGCAGTTTTTCATAAGCTATTTTCATTGAAACAGATAATGATTCAGGTTCACCCGGAGAAATTCCCTGCTCCAGAAGTATTCTCTCGAGAGAATGGTTTTTTCTGTTCGGGTAAAGCAAATAATGCATAATAGAAAGATCAAAAACTTTGTTCTTAGGATAAAAGCCGACTAAATGTGCAAATTTTTTTGCATCTTCTAAAACAAAGGAATTTTTTTGAAAGTCATTAAGTCTCAACCTGAGTCTATCTTTCTCTATAACTTCAACGTCGTTTTCCACAGAAATAAAAGCCTTATCTTCGTCGTGATATATACATATTAATTGTCCTGCTTTTGTTTCAATTGAATTGACTTTATTAAAAGTCCGGGATTCTTCTTCACCTCCGAGCCATTCTTCTATGAGGGAATAGAGCTCGAAATGCTTTAGTAAATTTTTTAAGCCCTTGGAATTAACACCTCTATACTCAAGATTGGTCAGTTCCTCTTCAATAGGTACATCTTTTTCAAGCCGGGTTAATTCTTTCCATCGCTGGGCCTCTTTCTCTTTACCGGCAAGTTTACTTCTAATATTGGTATTTTTAATCTGATCTATATTTGAAAATATATTTTCAAGAGAATTAAATCTTTTCAAAAGTGCAGCAGCCGTCTTCTTACCGATTCCTTCGATTCCCGGTATATTATCCGATGAATCTCCGCTTAGAGCAAGAAATTCATTTATTTTCTCGGGAGGAACACTTAATTTTTCTTCAACTTTAGCTCTATCGAACAATTCTACTCCGGATTTGTGCATGTTTAAAATTTTTACGTTTTCCGAAACAAGCTGCATTAAATCTTTATCCAGAGTAAATATTATCGTTTCTAAGTTTTGTTGTTCAGCTTCTCCCACAAGAGTAGCAATTATGTCGTCCGCTTCGTACCCCTCTTTGCTTATTACAGAGAATCCTGCCGATTCACACAAATTTTTTATGTGAGGAAGTTGAGCAACAAGTTCTTCGGGAGTTTCTTTTCTTTTTGCCTTATAATCCGAAAATTTTTCCTCTCTAAAAGTCGGACCAGGAAGATCGAAACAAACTGCTGCGTAGGCGGGTTTAAGTTCCTCAGAAAGTTTCTTTAAACTCCTGGCAAAACCGAAAATCGCTGAAGTAGGTTCACCTTTAGACGTTCTTAAAGGATTCCTAACAAAAGCATAATAAGAACGGTACGCAAGGGATGATCCGTCAATTAACAATAACAATTTCCTCATGCTATTAATATAAAGGAGATTTAATCTAAGTCAACCTCCACCCCACAACCCCCAGTTTCTGCCACGAAGGCACTAAGACACTAAACCCTACCTCCCAACATCCGAAATTATATTTTTTAATTTTAAACTATTTTCTACTTACTGTTTTTTTTATCACAAATACAATTTTCCAACTTTGTGCCTTGGTGTCTTTGTGGCTAAATCTACCTTTTAATTGCCACAAAAACACTAAATCACAAAGCCCACCACATCCCACTTCAAGTTGCATTTTTCCTTTAAACCCTACCCAACCGCCATAAAATTTAGAGCAGATTATGAAGAAGATTAAAAACTTTTTACTATCCCTGGCTCCGTAAGATATTAATGCAAGTTATGGGGCTGATTTTAAACAAGATTACATTTTTCTTGGTGCCTTTGTGTCTTTGTGGCTAAATCCTTTTTCCGTAATAAACTTAGAAATGGCGAACATTCCCACCACTATTCCCAGATAGCTGGTAAAAAATCTCCACAGCATTACATATACACCTAAAACTGATTTTGGCATCAAGTGACTAAATATTCCAACTGCACCTACCTCTGCAAGACCGCTTGCTGCTGGCGTAGGCAGGAAATTTACGGCATATGTCATTACTATCTGTAAAATAGTTGCCTCAAAAAAAGGTGCCTTAATTCCCAACCCTTTGATCAAAAGAGGAGCCGTAAGAAAATAAAAACTTAGCGAGAACAAGGTAGTAATATAGGCTTTAAGGAAGATTTTTTTTCTTTTCATAAATTCATTGGTAAAAACTTCTTTAAACGTTACAATACCCTTTACTTTGTTTCCAAATCTACGTTTTAACCAGGAAGTTTGAGTTAATAAGAAAACAAAAACTACAGCAAATATTCCGTAGAATATTATCAGATATGTAACAATTGCGTTCATTATTCCCGAAGCCATGTACTGCCTATAATAATAAATAAATGGTATGAGAAATGGAAGAACTAGTGCGGAAAGAAATCCACGGGTAAAAACAGCAGCTGTTCCTTCGGGAAGTGATATTTTTTCTTTCCAGCATACATAAAGTTGAAAAGGTATTCCTCCGACCTGCATAGGGGTAATCGCTCCGAATGCCAATCCTCCCATTGTAAAATAAAAAGCTCCTTTCCATGTCATTTCCTTCCCCAGAGCTCCTGTAATGTATCTGAGTCTCCATATATCAAATATAAATCTGAGAACCGTGGAGAAAAAGGTTAAAGTCAGAAATAAAGGAGATATTAGTCTTAACTGCTCTATTGTTTTTTCGCTTACTGTTAAAAATAGTATTATTGCCGCTGTTACAACAGACAAAAAGAGAAATAATCTGATTCCTCTCCAAATATTCTTCTTGCTAAATTCCTTATTCTTCAATTTCTAGATCTCCTAACTTTAAAACATCCAAAGTCATAATCCCACCAACAATAGCAGAAAGATAAAAAGTGAAAAATCTCCATAATATTGTGAATATACCCAGCAAGCTTTTTCTCACTATTCCCTTAAACATTATGGCAAAAACCCCTTCACATACACCCGTGGCTCCGGGAGTAGGAGAAAAGAAAGTAAATAAAACAACTACCAATTGAAGAAAAGCGACTTTTACGAACGATACGTCTAGCCCGACTCCTTTAAGAAGTAAAGGAGCAATAAAGAAAAACGGAATATAGGCTAGAAAAGTCATAAAAAAGCTTATCACTGAAAGTGTTTTTCGATTTTTTACAAAAAACCAAAATCCATCCTTCATTTCCTTTAGTTCTTTAAAAATTTTAAAAACTAACTTTGTTGCTTTATTTCTTCTACCTTTCATCAATGTTAATTTATACATAAAACGTTTGATAATATTAGGTTTAATAAGTGCGACTGTTATAATTAATACTATAATAGGATAAACAATAAGACTGTATTTTGACAATATTCTGATAGAAGTCGCATCATATTCCTTTGTAAGAATAGGAAACATAAAAGGGAGAAGTATAAGCATCATTATCGCAAAAAAGATAGCTCTAAGCAGAATAATAAGTGTACCTTTTCCGTAGGAAATCCCATCCCTTTTAAGTAGATATAATTGTACAGGGAGTCCGCCTGTTTGAAAAGGGGTTACTGCGGCAAGGAATGCTCCGGTCAAGATAACCTCAAATGCGGTTTTCATGCTGATCCATTTTCCGGTTACCCCCTCACATAAAAGCAAAACCCTAAAAGCATCAAGCGTAGTGTAAAGAATCCAAAAAATCAAAGCAAAAATAAGATAGAGCAGATTCATTTGCTTGAAAGCGTATGTTATCTTTTGAATAATGCGTAAACTAAATTTCTTCCCTGGATCGGGATCTGCGAAAATCAAGAGTGCTAACATGGTTATAATAACCAGAGCTATAAATACCTTTAGCCCTCTATGAATTTTTTTCTCTAAAGTAGCCATATGTTAAGTTGCGCGTTTCGAGTTACGCGTTTCGTGTTCTATGTTACCCTTTGTTAAAAATGGGGGATGTGATAGGATTCTTATCTCTGACTTCTGGCTTCTGGCTTCTAAATTCATGATTTTACTTCCATATTATCGATGAGTCTAGCCTTACCTATCCATACTGCGGCTAAAACTCGCGTTGGCTTATCTACTCTTTCAACTCTTTCAAGGGTCTCTGTTTCAACAAACTCAATGTAGTCTATACGCGTATGTCTTTTTGACTTTATCAATTCCGCCATTTTTTCCTTTAATAAACCGACCTCTTTTTCACCTTTATCAACCATTTCTTTTGCCATAATTAAAGATTCATAAATAATAGTGGCTTCCTTTCTTTGTTCGCTTCCGAGATAAATATTCCTGGAGCTAAGTGCCAGACCATCTCTTTCCCTAATAATCGGAGACGGGATAATTTCTATCGGTAAATTTAGATCTTCAGTCATCGTTTTTATTATAATGTATTGTTGATAATCTTTTTCTCCGAATACAGCAATATCCGGTTGTGTTATATTGAATAGTTTTAAAACCACAGTAACAACTCCCCGAAAATGAGTCGGCCTGCTTCTTCCGCAGTATTTTTTTGAAATCTCATGGACCTCACAAAAAGTCTTAAAATCCTTCGGATACATTTCTGCTGCTACGGGTATAAAAACAGCATCGACATTTTTATCTCTAAGAAGTTCTAAATCCTCTTTTTCATCTCTGGGATATTCCTTATAATCTTCTCCTTCTCCGAATTGAGTAGGATTAACGAAAATAGACACTATTATCTTACCAGCATACTCTCTTGCCTTATCGATAAGACTCAAGTGACCTTCATGAAGGAGTCCCATTGTGGGGATCAAAGCTACTTTAATATTCAGACATTTATTATTTAAAGAATAATTCTGTTGTTCTTGTATCGTTCTAAAAATTTTCATTAGACAACGGATAAATAATTTATCCCGGTTTTGATAGAGGCAATCTCTTTTTCGAGCAATTGCAGATGGGAAGGTTCATTTAAAAAATCGAACTCATTAGAATTTAAAATTAATACCGGACTTCTTTGGAAATGGAAAAAATACTCGTTGTAAGAACTGATAAGAAGTTTTACATAGTCTTCTTTTATCCTCCTTTCATAACTTCTTCCTCTACTTCTTATTCTTTCCATTAAAGTATCTAAGCTTGCCTGAAGATAGATCACCAGATTAGGCTTTATAATATCTTTATCAAGAAGATTGTAAATTTTCTCATATAGACTTCTCTCTCTCTTTTCAAGATTTATAGATGCGAATATCCTGTCTTTATCAAAAGTATAATCGGAAATTATTTTCCTGGTAAAAAGATCCCTGTTAGTCAGATTTCTGAGTTCATTGTACCGCGAAAGAAGAAAAAAAATTTGAGTCGGGAATGCATATCTCTCAGGGTCTTCGTAAAATTGAGGAAGAAAAGGATTTCCATCGATATCTTCAAGTATTGTTTTTGTACCGTATTCTTGAGAAAGAAACTTCGCCAGAGTTGTCTTTCCTACACCTATTACACCCTCAATCGCAATATATTCCCAGTTTTCCATACTTTCTTTTTATCTGGACAAACCTCCAGCAGTGTTTTGATTTTTTTCCCACTTAGAGGATCTTTTTCCTCTTCTGCTATTTCCAAAAGCGGTTTAAGGTAGAAATTCCGCGTCTTAAGATATTGATGAGGTACGCGTAGCTCCGGACTTCTGAATATCAACTGCTCAAAGAGAAGCAAGTCAATATCCACAATTCTTTGTCCCCATTTTTCTTTCCTTTCCCTTCCCATTCTATCTTCAATAGACTGTAAGGCATGAAATAGGTCTTTTATATTTGACTCGGTTTCTAAATACACACACGCATTTAAAAATTCCGGGACGTCTTCCCTCCCCCACGGTTCTGTTCTGTATATGTGTGACCCTTTGACTTCTCCGAGTCTTGAAATCTGGATAAAAGTTTTCTGTAGATTTTTTTCCTTATCATCCATGTTAGAACCGAGAGAAAGATATGCTTTTGCCATTTTATTACTCTTCTATTACAACCCAGGAATCTTTTACTTTATCTCGAAAAGGAGGATTATTCTTTTTAACCGTTACTTTAACTTTACCGATGTTGTCAAGGCTTTTTATTTGTTTCCATATAGAAAGTGCCGCCTTCTCAAGAGTGTAAATTTCTCCTTCTAAACCGGTTCTTATTAAAGCGTAAACAGTTCTAAAATCGACTCCTAAAGAAGGGTCATCTTCTTCTGCAACAGTACTAAAATCGGTTTCGAGCGAGACATCTATACAGATTTCCTGAGGTTGTTCTCTTTCTTTACCGAATCCGCAAACTTTATTTACAATTACACCTGTAAACCCTATACTTTTCATTTATTTGATTATAATTTATCATTAAATATTGTCAACACATTTTCTTTCCCCCCAACCCCCATTTTTTACCACAGAGTACACAGAGATAAACCGCTATCGGCTAACCGCCGAAGCTGTGCCAAAAGTCCAAATTTAACGGATTTCTAAAAAATAAGCCTTTGAAAAACAGGAACTTAGTTTTCTGCAACTTGCGAAAAGGGGGGTTTTGGCACAGCCTCCGCCATCCGCTTTCCGCTAAACCCGATACAACCAAAGAAAATTCACATGTAGGTAATGTAGTTTTGTTTTTGCAATTTAACTGTTTTTCTATTTGACCATTTTACGTAGATTCTTCGAATCTACGTATTGAACAACGGATATCACGCATGGTTTTTATCTTTTACTCGAAACAATTATGAACCACAAATACCACAGAGTTTTTTATTTTTATTTTTTTGAGAAGTAATTTATGTGGCTTGACACGACTTTGATTATTGCTTAGAATAAAAAATAATCTTCGAACACAAAAAGAGGAAATTAAATTAGTACGCAACACGAGATTTATGAATATTATGAATAAAATTAAGAAGTAGGGGTTTAAAATTCAATGGCTAAAAGGAGTAAAGAAAAGAGGATGAAAAAGGATTTACTCGCCTATTGCGGATTTTATTGCGGTGCTTGCCTGGGTTATACCGGTGTAATCGCCGATGCTGCAGAGGATTTTAAAGCAGTGTTGGAAAAATATAAATTCGAGAAATCAGCTAAATATATTCTCCCCGATCAACTTAAAGACTACGATAAAATTTTTGATAAAATAGTTTTTATGGCAAGTCTAAGATGCCCGATGGTCTGCAGGGAAAGAAAAGATGATAATATAAACTGCGAAGTTAGAAAATGCTGTAGAAGTAAAGGTTTTTTTGCATGTTATGAGTGTGCTGACTTTGAAGTATGCAAAAAACTTAAATCGATGCTGGGAGGTGTTCATTATGAAGCTATAATTGAAAATTTAAAAGAAATCAAAGCGATAGGCCTCGAAGAATGGATAAGTAAAGGAAAAGCACATCATTACTGGGATAAAAAAGATTAAAAATCAAAAAAGGAGAAATTAAAAAAATGAGGATAGAAAAAGAATACAAGAAAGATTTTAGTGCCAAGCCTAAGGAAAGAAATGTCTTCATATTTATGGACGGCACGTGGAACGATGAAAACGGAAGACAGGGAAGCGGACTTATTTCAAATGTTTTTAAGCTATACAGTTCTCTGGAAAAAGATTCGGATACGCAGATATCGAGATATTTTAGAGGTATCGGAAATGACGATGATTACAATTTCTGGGGTAATTATATATGCGGGGGAACGGGTAAGGATGAAAAAAGAATTAGAGATGAGGCGTACGCAATGATTGCAAGAGAATATCAAACGGGAGATAGAATTCATATCTTTGGCTTCAGCAGGGGAGCGGCAAGCGCAAGAATGCTCGCCAATCAAGTTTATAAGGAAGGGATTCCCGAAAATATTAAAGTAATATGGGAAACGGCTGCCAACCGAACAACAAGAAATATTGAGGATAGATTTGTACGTTATATTTCAAGCGAAAAGAGATTCGGAGTTGATGTTGAGTTTTTAGGTGTATGGGATACGGTGGGAGCTTTCGGCATACCTATTAATATTCTGGGGATACCTTTACAAAGATGGAATCTTTTTAAGAATATGCACGTGGCGAAAAACATAAAGAAGGCGGTTCATTGTGTTTGTATGGATGAGACAAGAACTGCCTACGTGCCGACATTGATGAATTATAAACCAGGTGTGGTCGAAGAAGTCTGGTTCCCCGGAGTACATTCAGATATTGGTGGAAGTTATAAGGAAGATGCGCTGGGAAAAATATCTCTCGAATTTATGGCTGAAAGACTTAAGAAACATTCTAAGAAACATAAGGTAAAAATTAAATTTAAGGAAGAAGTATTAAAGAGTTATACAACAGTAGGAGACGAAGAAGAATTCGTTTTTCACTTCTTCGGTCTTGGTTGGAAAAAATCAATAAGGAAAATTTATGTATTAAAAGATAACAAAGAAGACGAAAATTTATCCCCAAAAATACACTCTTCGATGGTAGAATTACAGAGAAGCAGAAAAACAACGAGTCCTGTCCGGTTCGGAAAAATTGAAAAAACGATAAGAGTTCAGTATAATCCGCCAAACGCGAAAATTATAAGAGATAAATATGAAATTGTGGATTAAGAGAATTAACCACAGAGAACGTTTATAATGAGAAAAAGTCTTGATTCTTCAGGGGGTGGTAATATTCTTCTGACAACTTGACTAAGTTCCAGAAGGTGGTTGGGTCTCTGTTGGGATAATGTAATTTATACACTA
>Ga0315545_1000791_pt1 | contig 32765 bp, 38 predicted proteins | sample SalMarSW160210MG_FD_203096 | JGI IMG/M metagenome (GOLD analysis project Ga0315545, IMG submission 203096) | Salt marsh sediment microbial communities from the Plum Island Ecosystem LTER, Massachusetts, United States - Salt Marsh Sediment SW1602-10 ...
CGCCAGCCTTAAAGCGATCGCTTTTCCAATCCCCCTTCTTGCGCCTGTCACTATTGCAACTTTACCCGCCAAGTCATAGTTGCTCATTTTAAATTCACCTCCTTCTTTAATTTAGATTACCCTTATATCTGTTTTCAGGCAACCTCCCGGTTTTCTTGTAGTAGTCCCGGATTGCCGCGTGCAGCGCCTCCGCCGCCAGATTCGAGCAGTGTATCTTGATTGGAGGCAAACCCCTGAGCGCATCCGCCACATCATCCCTTGTTATCTTCAAGGCTTCTTCCAGCGTTTTGCCTTTCGCCAGTTCTGTGATTATTGAAGAGGTTGCGATGGCAGCAACGCAGTTGTGCACCCCAAAACCTCTTACCAAATACGAGTTGGGTTCTTTATCAACATGAAGATTATAAACAGGACCCTTGTAACGATCTATTTCAATTTTCTTTATCGGAATCAAAAATGTATTTTTTCTCATGTGAACAAACTTGTGTTTTCTCTCTTTTTTAAACGAAATAATGTATAGGTCGTTCCCTTTTATTTCTCGCCCATTGATAAAGTGCTTTTTTAGTCGATGTCTTTTGATAATGGAGCTGAATATAGCATTTCTTGCTAATATTTTTTGCAACTGAATTGCCAGTTCTTCGGAGGCGGTGGCAAGCCTGTATGTTGGGGAATTTCCATCCCTTCTGACAGTTTTATCACCATCACCTATGTAGAAAGTATTAACAATTTCCATTTGCTTTTCTGGAGGAAGGAGCATTATCTCTCCTGAAAGTTTCTTTTTGCTTGCAAATTTTCCAGCAAACGATGTTAACAATCTAACCAGTTTCCTTGAGCAAGCATAGATTTCAGTTACATTCCCTCTAGTTCTCTGAGAACATTTTTTACCAGTTATGTTGTATATCAAATTCCCAACTTCGTTTATTGGTTTATTTTCGTTTTTATGGAAAGCAAAAGCAACCACACCATTTTTTGCTACAATATAGCCTTCGGATAAATAATATCCAATAAGTCGCATCAACTCTTTTGTGAAAAATTCCACATCTTTTATTCTTCTATCAAAGGAAAAAACCAGATAGTCCCCAACCTCGATGTTTTTCGCTTTTACAAATTTCGGCTCTTTTGATAAGAAGTTGGCCTCGGTAATTCTAGGCCATCTGCTATGGGGTTCCTGACTTTTTGTTTTAAACCATTTTCTTTTGACGCATAAAATTGGGTGTTCTGGGGTAACATGTAAAGAATTGAAAGGCGAAACAAAAGGGACTATTTTAAACATAGGACCATTATAATCAATTTCAAATGTTTTTGAAATGCAGACTTCATAGCCCAAATCGTTTATCACCTTTTCATCGACCTTCAGTAATGAGATATCCCTCCACCCATCATTGCTTATAACAATTTTTTCTTCTGATGGCAAACATCCGAACGTCTGAAATTTTATGTCGGATATCTTCTCCTTCCCGTTTTCTTTCTCAACCTTGATGAACACCCACATGACATCCCCACAGATGGGATTTCCCACCTTGCCTATCCCGTCTGCATCAGGCATCTCGCCCATGTTCCGCGGATGCTTGAAATGCTCCATAACCTTTTCGCTGTACATCTAATCCCCTACCTTTTGAACGGACTTATCTTCCTCAATGTTTCAACCGATTCTCGCAAAACATGCAGCGTGTATTCTATCTCATCTTTGGCGTTGTCTTTACCCAAGCTGAACCGGATGGAGCCATGGGATTCCTCTGGCCTCAGGCCAATCGCAGTCAGAACGTGGCTCGGCTCAAGGGATTTGGAAGAGCAGGCGGATCCCGTGCTGGTGGCGATGCCTCGCAAATCCAGGTGTATGATCAAGGACTCCCCTTCTATGTATTTGAAGGAGAAGTGGGCATTGTTGCACAGCCTTTCATGCCTTGGCCCGTTAAGCCAACAGTCTCCTATCTCCAGCGTGCCTTCAATCAGCATGTCCCTCAATTTGGCCATGTGCTCGACGTGCTTTTCACGTATGATATCTGCCGCTTTTGCGAATCCCATGATTCCCGCAACGTTCTCCGTTCCACTCCTCAGGCCGAACTCGTGGCCGCCGCCGTGCAGCAAAGGGTCTATCTTGACCCCCTGCCTGACAAACAGGCCCCCGACCCCCTTCGGCCCGTAAATTTTGTGGGAGTTTATCGACAGCAGGTCAATAAGCTGCTTCTCGAGGTCTATGGGAACTTTCGTGAAACTCTGGCAGGCATCGGTGTGGAAATAAACCCCGTGATCGGAGCACAACTTCCCGATCTCCGTTATTGGTTGTATAGTCCCTATTTCATTGTTCGCGTGGATTATCGAGACGATGATCGTGTCAGGTCTTATGGCCTCTTGCAGGGCGTTCAAATCGACAAAGCCTTCCCTGTCAACTGGCAGGTACGTAATCTTGAATCCCTGCTTCTGCAGCCATTTGCAGGCATTGAGCACGCAGTCATGCTCTATCTTGCTGGTGATTATGTGCTTCCCTTTTTCTTTGTTTGCGAACGCGACCCCCTTCAGCGCCAGGTTGTTCGATTCTGTGCCGCCGCTGGTGAAAACCAGCCGATGGTTTTTCGCGTTAACCTTCTTTGAGATTGTTTTCCGCGCATCGGATATCGCCCTGGCTGCTTCCCTTCCGTAAGAATGCAGGCTTGAAGCGTTGCCGAATTTTTCGGTGAAGTAGGGGGCCATGGCATTGATCACCTCCGGGTCAACCGGGGTGGTTGCCGCATTGTCAAGATATATCCTATTAACGCTCATTTCTCACACCCTCCCGGACAATGTTTTTTTACATGTTTTTCAACTATTTTCAGCAAGGGAATGACGGTCTCGCTGTTGAGAGAGTATATCCTTTGTTTGCCTGCCTGTCTCACTTTGAGGATATTACAATTGCTCAGTTTCGCTAGATTGTGAGATACAGCGCTCTGCTCCTCCCCGACCTTTTTGGAAATCTCCGACACGCTGAGAGGGCCATCCCTGAGCGCCATGATTATGTCGAACTTGGACCCGCTGGCAAAGTTCATGAAGAAATTATTATATGATTTATTTTTCATATGAAGATTATTTCATAGAAAGTATTTAAACGTTTCGGTTCTGAAGGGGAAGGGGGTCGCTAAATCCGTGCCATTCAGCGCTCATAAAGCCTCATTGTCAAAGCAATACTATTTGATTTTTACAGGCATAAATTTTATAACCCTTTAGGCAAACCATGTAAACCAGGCAAACCCCGTGAAAAGCCAGATTAATTCTCAGTTTCATTTGACAAGTGGAGAGGGTATCTCCTTGAAGAGGTGCAAATCAAAATAATACAATTTTCCTCCATCACCTACACCGTAATTTCTGCTCTGGAAGACATCCCCATGAAACAACTCCCTGCTACCTATTGAAAATAGCACCTCGAGCTGTGACAGATATGATTTTTGAGGAAAATTCCTCAGCCTTCTTTTTTTATTTGTTACCGTGGCCATGCAAGGAGTTGCAGCCACAATCCTCTAACCGTGTTCCCCAGCCGAAGCGATAAACCTTGTTGCTGGGTGATAAAAACCACTTTTGTGCAGAGTTTCATAAACATCAAGATGTTCCCTGCATACAGTTTCGTCATCGAAAACGAAATGCTTTGCGAGCCCATCTGAATTTTTAACGTAGTATACTGAGCCGTTGTCGAATGAAACTTTGTGCATCCCGGGGTAAAAAGGAACTTCTAAATCACCGACATCCTTTACTTCGGTTGGATTGCCCGGAAAAGAAGGGTCCGCTTGCTTTAGTTCTTCGATTAACTCTAAATGATTTATCTGGTGAGGCAAAAATTTCGACATATAGGTAAAAATCAGCCTAATTTTATAAACCTATCATTCCCTTTCCAGCTTCAAACCCCTAGAAACAGCAGCAATCTGTATGCAATCCCGCCAATCAGAATCGCGAACGCAATCTCGAAAACTGTTATCAATCCAGCTTTCCTCATGCCTATCTCCCTGACCAGCGCAGCTATCGTGGCCGCGCACGGGATGTACAGCATGGTCACCAGTGCGAACACTATCATCTGCACCGGCGTTAACACAGTAGCGAAATTTATCGTCCCAAGATAGGTGGCCAGCATAACCAGAGTTAACTCTTTTCTGAGTATGCCGAAAATCAGCAAAATTCCCGTTATCGCTGGCAGGCCAAGCCATGAAACTGTAACAGGCGACATGACATCTGCTATCACATCAAGGGCACCCATTATCTCAAAAATCTTTATTACAATCGTGCTGGCTATTATTATCGGAAAGGCCACGTAGACGAAGTCTTTTATCTTGAACCACGTCTGCTTTAGCACGGTTCTGTAATGCGGAATCTTGTAGGCCGGCATCTCCATGATCAGTCCCGTCGGCTCTCCAGGCAAGGCCTTGAATGCTATCCTTCCCAGAGCGAATACGATTATCGCGTCAACTATGTAAAGGCCAAGGGCCCACCAAATGCCAACAAACCTCCCCACGAGGCCGAGTATAACGGTCGTCACGGCAGCACAAGGTATCAGAGTGGTGACAAATATCGCGATCAGCCTTTCCCTGTGAGTTTCCATGATTCTGCATGAGAGGCAGGCAGGAACGTTGCACCCGAAGCCGAGCATCAGGGGTATGAAAGCCTTGCCATGCAGTCCTATCTTATGCATAGCGTTGTCCATCAAGAAGGCTATCCTGGCCAGATAACCGCTGCTTTCCAGAACGCCGAGTATGATGTAAAAAGGGAGTATATAGGGAATAACAACAGTCAGAGTTGCTATAACGCCTTCAATCCCCGCTAGGACTAATTCGCCGGCAACCCCATGTAAAAACTGCTCCATTACTTCCATTATGCCCAATAAAGAATCCTCTATGAGACCTACCATGAAATCCCCGAACGTGAAGATGCTGAAGAAAACACCAAGAAGCACCGCCGCCATCAGGGGATATCCCCACAGCTTGTGTGTGCTCAGGTCATCAAGCCTGTCTGATAATCTTCTCTCTTTTTTCATCCTCGTTTGAGCCTGTCCCGCTGTTGTGGCCGCCTTGCCGTAGATTTCGCATGCCATGGCAGTAGGGCAGGAATGCTTGTGAATTTTTTCAACGTATTTTGCCACACTCTCCGCTTCGTTTATGACTTTCTGATCCGTCACCAGTTTTTTGACTTCGCTGTCGTCCTGCAGCATCTTTATTGCCAGCCACCTTTTCGAATATTTCGGATGAGCAAATTTGAGCTTTTTCTCGATTTTGGATATTGCCCCTTCAATCTCGTTCCCGTATTTCAGCGGCTTTGGTTTTTTGCCTGACAAGGCAACACTTATCGCATGTTCGAGCAGATCGGTTATGCCTTGGGACTTGACCGCTATTGTCGGGACAACGGGAACCGAAAGCAATCTGGCGAGTTGTTTGGGGTCTATCTGGATGCCTTTCTTTTTGGCGGTATCTATCTGGTTGAGGGCTATCACCATAGGCCGGCCGAGCTCGAGCAGCTGCATGGTGAAATAAAGATTCCTCTCAAGAACAGAAGCGTCTATGACGTTTATCACGACGTCCGGTTGCTCGTCGATTATGTACTCCCTGCTTATTATCTCCTCCAGCGAAAATGTGGACAACGAGTAGATCCCAGGCAGATCGATAACGTCTATCGTATGCCCCTTGAAATGCAGGGTCCCCTCGGCCTTCTCCACCGTTTTCCCCGGCCAGTTACCTATATGCTGGTGCAACCCCGTCAGCTGGTTGAATATGACGGACTTCCCCACGTTCGCGTTCCCTGCCAGCGCTATCCTGATTTTTTTCATTTACCCACCAGGACGAATATCTTCATCGCCATGCCCCTGCCGATGACCAGGCACGAATCCCTGACCATGATCTCTATCGGGCCCGAGAAGGGAGCGGATCTTTTCACCTTTATCTTGGTGCCGGGGGTCAATCCCATATCCTCAAGCCTTCTTACGACGCCCCTGCCGCCCTCCATGGAAAATATCCTGCCCTCTTCGCCATTCTTCAGGTCTATCAGGCTGAGAATCCCTTTGCCGTGGCGCGGCGGCTCCATCCGGTCGAGTATAATCCCCTCAAGCTCATCTGAAACGTAATGCTCGAGTTTGCATGCTTCGTCATGTATCCTGTTCCTTGACAGGCCCAAAGTTCCCAGGAACCTTTCCAGCACCCTGTGCTTTCTCAGGGTTTTTCTGCCCAGCATTTGGCCTTTTTTGGTCAAGGCGATTTCCCTGTACGGCCTGTGCCTGATATACCCCTCTTTAGACAGCCTTTTCAGCATCTCGGAAACGCTTGCAGGGGAAACATTCAGTTCCCTGGCTATATTCGTTGTGGTCAATTCGGCCTTTTTTTCGATCAGCCTTGACAATGCCTCCAGATATTCCTCGATGCTTTCGGTAGCCCCTTTCCCGGTCTTTTTCTTCCTTCTCATGAATAATATTTAGGCCTACCTAAATTTAAAGTTTTCTAAAAATTCTATGATTCTTCACCATCTATTTCCAATTCTATATGTCCGAGAATAGAAAACTTTAAAAGGGGCTCTGCACATATATTGTATTTGGTAATGAGAAAAAACACAATATGTTGTGGTTTACTACCTGATGGTATAAATTTGGCCTCGCTCCATGGCCTTGGAAAATGTTGATAAAAAAGCATCGATATGAAATGCCCATATTGCCTGAACAAAAAGACGAAAGTGGTGGACAAGAGGGACATCCCGGAGTTGAACGACATCAGAAGGCGCCGGGAGTGCCTGCACTGCGGGAAGCGCTTCACCACATACGAGAGGGTGGAGTTTGTTAAGCTCACTGTCATCAAGAAGGACGACAAGAGGGAAAGCTTCGACAGGGGCAAGCTGCTCACGGGCGTTCTGAAGGCCTGCGAGAAAAGGCCGATACCCAGGGAAAAGGTGGAGAAGCTCGTGGGCGAAATCGAGGCCGAACTCAGGAATTACGAAGAACTGGAAATCCCGAGCAACGTCATAGGAAAGCTCGTGATGAAAAAGCTGCGAGATCTTGATAAGGTGGCTTACATCAGGTTCGCATCAGTGTACAGGGAATTCACAGACCTGGGCTCTTTCGAGAAGGAGTTGAAAAAACTGAGGCGAACCATAGAGTCCAAAACCGGGAAATGAGAGAGACAAATGAGGAGATAATTGGGTGTATGGGGGTGTAAAAATGAAGCACGCTAAAATACAAAAGATAAGGAAAAGGGACGGCAGGGTTGTCCCGTTCGACCAGGAAAAGATCACGAATGCAGTCTGGGCCGCTGCCCAGGCCGTTGGCGGCAAGGACAGGAAAAAGGCCGAGTTCCTTTCCGAAGAAGTTATGAAGGTACTTGAGAGGAAATATGAACCCGGCTCCATCCCTGCTGTCGAGCATGTGCAGGACATCGTTGAGAAGGTTCTCATAGAGAAGGGCCACGCAAAAACAGCAAAGGCGTACATACTTTACAGGGAGCAGCACAAAAACATCCGGGAACTCACAAAGCTGCTCAGGGACATCACGATCGTGGACGACTATTTGGAGGAAGTGGATTGGAGGGTCAGGGAAAACAGCAACATGACCTATTCCTTGCAGGGCCTGAACGTTCATATCACCCACAAGGTAATCTCCAATTACTGGCTGAACTCCATATATCCAAAGGAGATCCGGGACGCCCACATAAATGGTGAATATCACATACACGACCTCGGCACGCTCGGCGCGTACTGTGTGGGGTGGGACCTGGAAGACCTGCTAATGGTAGGTTTCAGGGGAGTCAGGGGGAAGATAGAGAGCAACCCGGCAAAGCACTTCGACGTGGCCCTGATGCAGATAGTCAACTTCATGTACACTCTGCAGGGGGAGGCCGCGGGTGCCCAGGCCCTGTCCAGCTTCGATACCCTGCTCGCCCCCTTCATCTATTACGACAAGCTTGACTACAAACACGTCAAGCAGTCCATGCAGAAATTCTTGTTCAACATGAACGTGCCGACTAGAGTAGGCTTCCAAACGCCTTTTACTAATTGTACTCTAGACCTCACCGTTCCCAAATTCATGCGAAATCAGCCTGTGATATTCGGCGGAAAATTGATGGATAAAACCTATTCAGACTTTCAAAAAGAAATGGATATGCTAAACAAGGCTTTTGCCGAAACCATGCTCGCTGGGGACGCGACTAGCAGGCCATTTACTTTTCCAATCCCCACATATAACATAACCAAGGATTTCGAATGGGAAAATCCAAGGCTTGAACCGCTATGGGAGATGACGGCCAAATACGGCATCCCATACTTCGCGAACTTCATAAACTCGGACATGAGGCCGGATGATGTCCGGAGTATGTGCTGCAGATTGAGGTTGGATAAGAGGCAGTTAAATAGAAGGGGTGGGGGGCTCTTCGGCAGCAACCCTCTTACCGGATCCGTGGGCGTAGTGACCATCAACCTGCCCAGGATAGCCTACGAGGCAGAGAACGAGCTAGATTTCTTCGACATACTTGAGAAAAGGATGGAGCTCGCCAAGGAAAGCCTGATAATAAAAAGGGACGTGCTGGAGAGATTCACAGACAAGGGCCTTTATCCGTACAGCATGTTCTACCTGAGAAGCATAAAAAAGGCTTTCGGTCAGTACTGGAAGAACCATTTCTCAACCATAGGGATCATCGGGATGAATGACGCATTGCTTAATTTTTCCGGGCATGACATCACGCATCCTGCCGGCAGGGCATTCGCGATAAAGGTTATGGACTTCATGAGAAAGAAGTTGGCGGATTTCCAGGAAGAGACAGGGAATATCTTCAACCTCGAGGCCACCCCTGCTGAAGGGGCAAGCTACAGGCTGGCGAAGATCGACAACAAGCTGTTCCCGAAAATGAAGGTGTACAACCAGCTGCATTATGGCGGCAAAAAATCGGAACCCTACTACACGAACAGTACACAGCTTCCAGTAGGGTTTACTAATGATATTTTTGTAGCTCTCAAATTACAAGACCCTTTACAAACAAAATACACTGGTGGTTGCATCGAAAAGGGGAACAAAGTTTTAACCGATAAAGGATTGCTAAATATAGAATATATAGTAAAGAATTTTGAAAAACTTATACCAATTAAAGCACTGAGCTATAATTCTGAAAAAGGAATTAGCGAATGGGACGAAATTGTAGACGCCATAGACATCGATGTTGAAAAGCGCAATAAAATAAGAATGAAAGGGGAAAGAAATTTGGACATTACAACCAGTGACTGGCACCCATTCTTCATTTTAGAAAAAATCAATGTGAACCCTGCATGTCCAGTTTGTGGAAAAAAAGTAAAAAATGTAAAGGCATTTGCTGCTCATTTAAGGTACAATAAGAAATGCAGAAAAAAGTACAGCGAAATGAACAAATATCGAGTTGTAGAAAAAAGAGGTGATGAATTAAAGAGAAGTGACTATATTTTACAAAATTCTGATAACTTATATCCCGCTAGGAAAACCGAATTGAATGATGATTTAATGTGGTTAATTGGATTTTTCAGCGGCGATGGTAGCATATCCGAGTTCATCGATAAACGAGGAGGAAATAATCTGAGAAGGTACAAAGTTCGTTTTTATAGCGAGCAGAAAAAATCATTGGAAAAGGCAGGGAGAATACTAGCAAGATATTTTCATGTTAAAGCTAAAGTCATTCAGAATGACAGAAGAAGCAAAAAATTGAAAGAAGTAACCACTTCCAAGAAAAGTGTTTGGCACTTTTTCTTCAAATATGGATTCAGACCAGGAAAGAAAGTCTATAATGTATGTATTCCTCAAAAAATAAAGGAAAACATAAATAAAAACAATGTGTTTTCTCTTCTATCAGGATTGGCAGGCAGCGATGGTCATATCAGCAAGAGAGATGGTGATTTTGAATATAGCACTGTTTCTCCCCGACTGGCAAATGATATATTAGAAATTTGTAGCAGGGCTGGGATCATGGTAAGCAAAAAAGAAAAGCCAAGCAGAAGAAAAAATGAAGTCAACATATACAGATTAAGAATTCCTCAGTATCAAATGACAAGAATCAGAGATAAAATGAACATAACAGTTAATCATGCAAGAATCAAAAATACATTATCAAACAGAAAAAAACGTCAACTACCAGTTATTAGAGTAAAAGAAGTTTCTAAAGTCGATGTAAATGATAATAAGTTCTATGACTTAATGACTAATAAAAATCATAACTATTTAGCTGGTAAAAATTCATTAGTATTTGTTCATAATACAGTCTTGCACGGTTTCATTGGAGAAAAAATGCCTTCCACCACAGTAACCAAAGCCCTGGTAAAGACGATAGCCGAGAACTTCCACTTGCCCTACTTCACGGTGACGCCGAGCTTCAGCATCTGCGAGCGTCACGGATACATCTCAGGGGAGCACGATAAGTGTCCGAAATGCGGAGCGAAATGCGAGGTGTGGTCCAGGTCTGTTGGCTACCTGAGGCCCGTTGAGCAGTGGAACGCGGGGAAGCAGGCCGAGTTCAAGGACAGGAAGACTTACGACAAACAGCTGCATGTGCAGACGATGCCGAAAAAAGGATAGAAAAATTCCTGAAAGATTTTTATTACCGAAGAATCTTATATAGGATATGTCAGATAGGCCGGAGAAGGCAGACTACTACTTGAACATAGCCAGGGAAGTTAGCAAACGATCCACGTGCCTGCGCAGGCGGTTTGGCTCCGTTATTCTCAGGGACGACCAGATAGTTTCAACGGGTTACGTTGGTGCTCCGAGGGGGGCGCCGAACTGCACAGACATAGGGAAATGTGCGAGAGAGGAATTGAAGGTACCTCCCGGTGAAAGGTATGAATTGTGCAGAAGCGTTCACGCCGAGGCCAATGCTATCATCAATGCTGCGAGGGCTGGGGTGAGCGTGCTCGGCGGCACGATGTACCTTTACGGGGAGAATGTACGTGATGACACCATAGCAGAGGCCAAGCCCTGCAAGATGTGCAAAAGGATGATAATCAATGTAGGGATAAAGGAGGTTGTGGTCAAGACCCCGGCCGGCAAGAAGATCTACAGCGTTGAAGAGTGGGTGGTTAACGACAAGGGTTTGTACGGGCAACATGATCTGCAAGGGTACTGATCCTGCTACTTTAGCTCCGGACCATCTTGGTGTAAGTCTTGGTGTGATTTATGAAATTCAAGGGATGGCAGAAGACGAGTCTGATAGAGTACCCTGGGAAAATATCCACGGTGGTGTTTACAGGTTCGTGCAACTTTAGGTGCCCCTTTTGCTACAACGTGGACCTTGTGCTGAACCCGGAAAAATTGCCGCCGATAGACGAGTCAACCGTACTGGAATACCTTGAACAAAACAGGGGCCTGTATCACGCCGTTGTCGTAACGGGCGGGGAACCGACGATGCACAAAGAGCTGCCGAAATTTCTGCTAAAGGTGAAAAAGCTCGATTTTCTTGTAGGGCTGGAGACCAACGGGACAAACCCGCTGATGATTGAGCGCTTGATCAAGAACAGGCTTGTGGATTTCGTGAGCCTGGACATCAAGGCCCCCCTTGCCTGGGAAAAATACAAAAAAGCCGCCGGAATCTCGGACAAGAGGCTATTTGAAAGTGTTAAAAAAAGCGTGAAAATTCTGCTTGGCTCTAACGTGGATTATGAATTCAGAACCACCGTGGTGCCAAAGATTCACACGGAAAAAGACATCGTTGACATATCCAGGCAGCTCAAGGGCGCCAAGCACTACGTCCTGCAGCAATTCCTGCCTAAAAACACGATTGATGAAAAATTTAGTAAGGCAACACCGTTCAGGGTGGAGAAACTGCTGAACCTGAGACTAAAGATAAAAAAGAACGTCGCTGCCTGCGAGATCAGGAATGTTTGAGCAAGGCAGGGCAACGCAGCGATGAAGGCAGCAGAGAAGTTCAGGGTTCCGGTATCTCAGGGTCCCGAGCCCAGGTTGGTTTTGGTTGCGAAATTCAAAATCGACACAATTACCCAGACAATAACCAACAAGATTAATCTCTTCTTGTTCTTTGTCAGCTTTTTTTCGGCAATCCACTTCGGGGAATATGTGATAAAGCTATATATGCATATAGAAAGGGGTATCATGATTATCATGATAGGGAAGGTATAGAGCAGCGCGTTGTTTGTAAAGACGATCTCGACAATGAAAATGGCAACAAGCATGGAATAAAACAATTTCCTGCCATCGAACCCCTTCTTATAGATTACAAATGCAAAGGACAAAGGATATCCGATGTAGAACAGCCATATAAGCGGCATGTGACGGACTCAGTCCTGAAAATCGGGGTTGAATGCGGTCGTGTAATCTACAAGAATCCAGAAGAGGATGCCGATTATGCAATATTTCAAAAAATTATCCATATAATTCTATACGGGGCGGGCATGGTATATTAGAATATATTAATAAGCAATCAGGTTCATTTTCAAGATGGCTGGAATAGCCCGGGAAGAGATACATGCTGCATCCCCTCCAGAGGGGAGCATTGACATGGAAGAGCTCGTTTTCTCGCTTGAGGACATCCTTGCAAATATCGCCCAAATGTCCGGTTCTGTTCACGCAGACGAGGAAGACAACGATGACGAGGAGGACGATGACGAGGAGGAAGAATATAGCTGCGGTACGCTTGCCGATAAGGTGCTACGCTACCAAAAGGAGTTCCGGAAATATATCGAAATAATCAAGCACGACCTCGAGGATATGGGATACGATTTCAAGCGCTTGCAGCAGGACAAGGACGCCCGTTATTCACACAAAGACGGGCAACAGAAACTAAAAGACCCAGAGGCCGAAAAAAGCCCGTTTGAGAGGGGCCACAAGTTCGAGTGCGGATGCTCCGGTTGCACGGCCTTCAGGGAGAGTTTTTTCGCTGATGTTATAACCGATTTTAGCATCCCCGACAGCAGAAAGATGATAGCCTTGGACGTAGAAGTAAAGAGATACGCATCTGACCACAAGGACAACCCGTCGGACTATCCCTGCGGAGGAAAACTGAGGGGCATGTTCAAACAGGGTTCCTTGAAATACGCGCTTGCCGGCATCGGGAAGGATCCTGGCATGATGAACCATCTGGCCGTTTAGGCTGTTTCTTCACATGGCAAACAGGAAGCAAAGATTCCCCGTAACTTTCATTGAGAACCAAGGGGCTAAAATTTTAATATCCTCCCGCCAAAGGTTATTCAATGCGCAAGGAAATTCCGGCTCTTGCTTTGATGCTGCTCGTTTTAGCTGCATCGGGATGCACTTCCATATTCGATGAATGCAGGGACGTCTCATGTGAGGATACATGCTCCGGCGATACGCGATTGTACAACGGAGTCTGCCAGACTGGAAAGTGCAGGTATTTTTATGAACAATGCGAGCACGGATGCTTCCAGGGGGCATGCAATTCCCAGCCGCCCCATCTCGTCTTGGAAGACAACCCCCAGCAAAAGGGTGATTTCAGCATGGAGATTCTCAGGGCTGAGGTAGAAACAGGCGAACTAGACAGAGATGAAAAGGACAGGTATGATTTTTATCTGCTCATCAGCAACGCGGGCGATTCCGGCATATTCAGCATCAAAGGCGCTTCCATCGTAGCCGAGACAGGACTCATGCACAGCTCGGTCGGCTTTGGCTGGAGCGATTTCATGGCTAGCGGTGAGAACAGGAATATCAAGTTCACCATAGGCGATGTTCCACCTGGCCTGCGGGAGCAGAACACAACCCTTGTAATCCGGACGAACCAGGGCAATTACTACTACCAGGCTTCCTTCGAACCCTGATCCTTTGAAGCTGAAGATCCTGGCTTATAGTACAAACTAGTACAAACCTAATATCATATCTGTTGCTGCATATCTATACCATTTTTCCCCGCAATTTTTTCTTTAAAACAAGCAAACATCACTGAGCCCATGGAGAGGGCGGGAGCAGGAAAAAGTGAAAAAGGGATTATAAATTTTTATATGTTTATACAATAAATATAGAAGTTATTATACATTCTTTATGCTCTTTATGCGAGAACTCATTTCTTCGCTTTCTTCTCTCTCTTGATTTCGTCCTTCAGCTTGGAAACCTTGATAACAAACCCGCATTTCGAGCAGCGCACGCTGAATGGTCTTTTCCAGGCAGGCTCAACATGCTCGCTATATCCGCATTCAGGGCACACGTAGTCCACTTCTGCTATGTCCGAGTCCGCCTTGACCAGAACCCTGACTTTGCCCTTTTCTTCGCCTGCTTTGTTCTTGATTCTCCTGTTCGTTATGTATCTGAACTGACCCATAAGCTATATCTTGGGCGTTTTACTTAAAAATCAATCAGTCAGGAACCAGCAGATGGGCGCTAAAACAAGACCCCAGCCATGAATGCAAAAAGACCCATGACCATCCCGATTTTTATCATCTTGCTTACAGATTTGTATAGCCTGCGCCGGATGAGGATGTAAGAGGCCAGTATAAGAACAGCGTCTGTCGGTATCAGGACCAGAAGGTAGCTTAGCCCCAGCAATTCCCAGATGTAGGGAAGGGATGATATCACCACGGCCATCCACAGGCTGAAAGACGCAATCAGGATTGCGTACACGGTCTTGTACCTCAGCTTGATGCCCCAGGGATGAACCCTGAACCTGTCTGCAAATGACTCCTTCATTTTGGATGCGATACTCTTTATAAAAGACCTTCTGTCGCCTTCCAGGTCTTCAAGGTCCTTGACGATCTCCCTTGAGAACGTGGCCAGACCTGCCAGTAATGCGAGCATAAGCGGCAGCACAAGGTTATTCACAGCCGCTCCCCCGAAAATGAAGGTGGAGAACACCAGATAGGCGACGGCCATGTTACCCAGCAACATCTTGGTCTGCAAATTGAAGGAATACACCACCAGCAGCAGGGAGTTGCCAACAGCGAACAAGAAGCACAGCCAGTTAATCGTCGCCGACACCAAGATGCCAATTGCGAAAAGGGCAAGCGTCAACAAAACCGCGCACCTCTTCGACAGCCTGCCGGCCGGTATGGGCCTGTTGGGCCTGTTTATCTTGTCGGATTCGACATCGAAGAAATCATTGATCGAATTGCCCGCACCGGTTATCAGGAACGCGGTGGCAAAGGCCAGCAAAATCGGGAATGTCACAGTCTTTACAACCAAAAATCCGCCTATCAGCACCCCCACGGCGGCCATTGCGCAGTTCAGGGGCCTTATGAGTTCGAGACACGACCACATAGAATCCCAGCCCCCTAAGCTTTATGTTCCTTGTGTATTGGCCTTAACTGATGCGACTTGCAGTGCCTGCATCTGACCTTCTTGGCCCTGACCTTTATCAGGTCCGAGCGCAACTTTGCACCGCACTTCATGCATATGAAAATTCTCCTGAATATCCTGTTCTCGGCTTCGGGAAATCTTTGCTTTGTCATTTCAATCGCTTCTTAATTTCTTTGGAATTAACCTTTTAAATATATCTCCTACAGCTGAAATGCACGCAGGGCATGGAAGGCCTTTAGTGACGCGGATGTCTCGGCAGCCAGCTTTTCCGGATCCGCGGTCGTGATCAGGATATTCGAATGGCCGAATCCGGTGGAGCCCATGTTCATCTTCATCCTGACCAGCATGAACATGTTGTTCTGGATGATGGTGCCGAAGAGCCCGGGCTTGCCCACAATGCCGTCGGTGTCGATGATTATCTCGATCCCGGCTCTCTTGTTGTCATCCGGGTCCATCAGTTCTGCGTCAGTGCTAAAATGGGGCAGCTTCATCTCATCGAACATCTTTGCCAGTTCTTTTTTGATTTTTTTTGGTCTGTCGGTGAAGATTATGAACCCTCCCGGGTATGCCAGCTTTATGCCGTACTGGAATTCGAGTTTCATCTCCTTGAGCAGGGTCCGGGTGGACACGATGTTCAGGTTGGCGTACACGAAATCAAGCGGGTTCTTTTTTATGTAACCGTCCCACTTTTTGCAGAAATGCGACCTGCATCCGGGAGGCCTGTAGTCGAAAACCAGGCATTCGTTGCTGAACCACCCCCTGAAAAACGACCGCTTGATTATATTCCCCTTGAAGTCTATCCTGCCTTTCCTGTAAAGCCTTTTCCTCATTTTCTCGTTCTGCAGTATTCCTTTCCTCACGAGCCCTAGGTCGGCGAAGCATTCGTCCTTGTCCTTGACGCAGCAGTAGTTCCTGCGCAAATCAAAGATGGTATAGCACAGCCTGCATGTCCTGTTCATGTGGCGCAAATAGCTTTCCACGTGCATATAATAAATTAGCAAAGCCAAAATTAAATATGCAAACGGAAAACGATCTGCTCAGAGCTGTGATTCTCATAGACAAGCCTGCCGGCCTGACATCCTTTGACGTGGTCGAGCTCGTGTCCGGATTCCTTCACGTAAGAAAGGCAGGCCACAGCGGAACGCTGGATCCCAACGTGACAGGGCTGCTGCTCATAGCCCTGGGGGAGGCCAGGAAGGCCATGCCCGTTCTGACAGGGCTCGACAAGGAATACGTGGGCGTTATGAGGCTGCATGGAGATGTCAAAGACAGGGAGCTGAGCCAGGCGTTGATGTCGTTTCAGGGCGAGATAACCCAAGTGCCACCTGTCCGGTCAGCTGTCGCCAGAAGGCCCAGGAAGAGGGTGGTGCATGAAATCGAGATTCTCGAAACAAATGGGAGAGACGTTAAATTCAGGGTTCTGTGTGAGGCGGGGACGTACATCCGGAAGATCGCCCACGACGTTGGGCAGAGCCTTTCCTGCGGTGCGCACCTCATAGAACTGAGGAGGAGCAAGGTCGGGCCTTTCAGTGTGGAAAGGTCAGTCGCTGTTCCGGAACTGGAAAAGATGCCGGAAAGCAAGGTGAAAAAGGTCCTGATCCCGCTGGAGCACGCCCTTGACATGATAAAACTGCCAAGAATCGTGATCTCAAACGAATACGAGCAGAGAATCAGGAACGGTTCCCCCGTCCGGAGAGAATTTGTCAGGAGTATGCCCAAAGTAGCGGGGGTTAAGGAAAACGGTTATGCCGGGGTTTTCAACGAGCAGGGGAGCATCATCTGCCTGGCGCGTTTCATTAGCAAGGGGGACACATTGGCAAAAACCGACCGGGTTTTTCTGGATTAGTTCGGGGCAGAGCTTTGATATTTGATTCATGTCAGAGTCTCGAGAGCCTCGATATTTATATCCAAAAACAAAAGATGGTTCATGTCCGTTCCAAAAAACCTGCTTGCCATTCTGGCGTGCTCACGTTGCAAGGGGGATGTGCAGGAAAAAGAGATGTTCATTATCTGTAAAGGATGCAAGCTTGCGTATCCCGTCCTTGATAAAAGCGTCCCTGATATGCTATTGGATGATGCTTGGCAAGTTGAAAAGGCAAAAAAGAAGGGATTCAAGCATAAGCTAAAGCTCTGAATCTTATCCAAACTTCTTGCTTTTGGAAAAGAGAAACAATAAAAAACCATCATCATAATTAATAAGAGATGCCGGGGTGGCGGAACCTGGCTAAGCACCAGACCACTTTGTCCTTCATGAGAAGGTGGTGGTGGGCTAACGCGCCAGACTTGAGACCAGATATTACGATTGGGCCAAACCCAAGATGACTTAATGGCTTGACTCCGATCAAACCTTCCTGGCGGAAGGTGCGGCGGATATGAGGAGTAAGATATCTGGTGGGCGAAAAGATTGAGCAGGCCCTGCCTGCTTCTATGCTCGTATGCCCATGCAGGTTCAAAAGCCCGCTTTTTCCAGGAGCTGTCTCGTCCCCTTAAAAGTGGGCGAGCAAAAAATGAAAGAGTGGGGCTGGAAATCCTGCCCCCGGCGTCTTCATTAAATTTCAGTGGTTTCTTTTTCACAAGCAGAATCGCCTAGGTAAGGACAGAGAAAGTTACCAATCTCGGGATGGGCCAACAAAAAATCCCTTTGTGACATATCGCCTCTCAGTTTATCAATATCAGATTGAACATCTGGTGGGAGAAAATGGGTATTGTCCAAAACCGCATCAGCAAACGCCATCTGTCCATGCTTACCGTGTGCGATGGTCTTATCTTCCAAACATTCTCTATAAAAAGCAACTACTCTATACTCTGCATCTGAAGGTAACATCCTATCGGCAGGCAAATCCTGTTCAGTCGCAATCATAATCCAAGGAATTCGTCATTGAAACTTATAAAATTACCCCTTGATTTTCTGATTATTATTCCACGCAATAGCTGTTATTCACGTAGCACTTGACACGGATTTTCTAGCAAAAATTTAAAGAACCCTGACTAATTATAATTAGATGTACGAGAAAGAGATACAGAAGATTCTGCTTAAATTGCTGCAGGGGCACGGAGCCGTAGGGAGCAACATCGACATAAATATAGAGAAGCTGTTAACCCTCTCCCTGAAGCAGATATCAGTCGGATACGATTCGGCCCTTTACCTGGCTGGTTACAGGTCTGGGGAATCCTTCGTTAAGGGGACCGGAGTTACGGATGCTGAGAATCTCAAGAAAAACATCGAATTGATGTTCTCCAAATCCGGTATGGGCGAGGCGGAAATCACAGGAATGGATCCGCTGATACTCAAGGTCGAGAAGAGCTCGACATGCTACGGGACCCAGACTGCGCAAAAGCCGGTATGCTTCTTCAAGGCAGGGTTCTTTGCAGGTGCCGTATCCACAGTTCAGGGCAAGAAGGTAGCCTGCGTAGAGACAAAGTGTCATGCAAAGGGAGACGAACATTGCGAGTTCCAGATAAATGTTCAGTGAGGTTTTTCTACCATGCTGGAAGACATCACGAGATCGATAATAAACATTATAAATTCAACCTATCTCTTTTTTAGCGAAACTTTAGGAAGTTTAAGTTTTCTCGACTCGCCGGGAACGTACATACTATGGATTGTTGTAGGCCTGATATACGTGCCTTTCTTCGTCAAGAACGTTTATAGTCAGTACGCGAACCCGCACGGATATTACGCCATATCCATCGTACGCAAAGTGATCATGGGGGTAATTTTCATCTCCGCATGGATGATTTTCGGCTATGCGAACTTCATCAGGTTCTTGTAGTAGAATTACACCCATCCAAGCGGTTTGTACTCTTGCGGAACATCTCCGCCGGGCCCGGTATCAAAAACAAAGAAGCGATGCATACGACAGGTTTGTAACGGGGGCAATTCTTGTTTTTCTCCGGGTCGTACGTGCATCCTATGCAAGGGTTATCATCCATGTTAACATGCAACGGTCTGTTGTGCCCAAGAAAAATGTTAATGCACATTTCGGAGGATTACTACCAAGGTCTGGCTTTGCGTCGGTGTCTCCCGCCCCCTGCATACCTTGCATAAATAATGAATATCACTAAAATTTAAATACAAGCGCGAAAATAGTGTATAAAACGGGCCTGTGGTCTAGTGGTTATGACGCTGCCCTCACACGGCAGAGGTCCCCGGTTCAAAACCTTTTGTGCCCTCATGCGTACAAAAGTTTACGGAAAATCGGCTTCCGCAAAAGGTGAAATTCCGGGCGGGCCCATTCTTAGAAAATTTGAGATAAAACGAAACCAACGGCAGCGAGGAAAAAAAGGGTTCCCCAGACAGTTTTGTCAAGCCTGAGCAGCTTCTCGCCGTCCAGCCCGCCGAATGGCAGCAGGTTGAATATCGCCAGCCAGCCGTTTATGAACGCCATGTAGCTGAAGATGTAGATCCCGCTCAGGACGGAAGCGACAACCGATATCCATAACAAAACTATATTGAACGTGATGCCAGCCATTGATATCTCAGTCAGCACTTTCCTGCTGGGTCTCCTGTAAGACCAGCCGCCGCCGAAATAGACCGCCCCCGGGGCTGCGAAAATGATGGCGCCGTTAGTAGCAAGCGTGAAAAGCAGGGCCATCATAAGGCCCTGCGGCCACATCCTGTACTCCGACCAGAAGCCATGCCGGATGGCTGCGAACTTGTGTGAAAGCTCGTGTCCCATGAAAGCCAGACCGACTACCAGCAGGGACAGGAGGAAGAAGACGGGATCGACCAAAAATTCTGGATAAGAGAAGACCAGGCACAGAACTAACAGCGATATCACGATGTCTCTTATCTCTATCTGGCTGAAAAATCTCATTTTATCGCCCTATTGTTTGTGATAGAATTTTATTTTACCAAAAGACTCGCAGGTTCCCGTAAAACTTATGGTGAGTTCCATCGGTGCCGGAAATGGACGAGCGTTGTCCCAGTAGCTGCAGTTCAGCATGTAGATGGTTTCTACAAGATAGCCTTGCTCGCTCAGATCATGCTTCATAACGGAGAGCAACTCCTTAAGATGGTTCTCAAATTCCAGGCAGTCAGCCGTATGGTCCGCTGTGTCTTTTTGGGTCCGGATTGTGTAGTTGACGCTATCTATCAAGTTCATTGCGATGTAGTTCTCTTTGCTCTGGAAGGGGTCGGACATGTCCAGCAGGGAGTAGGTCAGCAAGGCCTGCTGCACCGCAAATAACAGGCCTGTGAGGAAGACAGCTGTGACCACGAGCATCTGGGCTTTTTTGGCAGCCATATTAAGATTAGGATGGTTGGTATTAAAAAAACAGCCTTTACTTCACTTTCTTTACCGCCTGCCTGGATCCGCAGGCCTCACATTTCAGCACTTCTATCCTGTCTATCTTCATGAGTTTTGTGTCTGGCCTGCCACAGTTTGGGCACAGGACATAATTTTTAACATACAGCTCGATCTTTTTGTTTATCAGAATTCCCGGGAACCTCCCTTGGAATGTGACCTTCTTGTCCTTCTCTTCATACGATGTTGCCAGCTCCTTGAGGAAAAATTTCAGCAGATGGCGCGGGTCCCTTCTGAGAGCATTCGCTGTGTCGTAAAAATTTAAAAAGATCGTTCTGGCCCCCTGGATGAGCACATCCGCCTTGGGGATGCGGAACCTGTCCCCTTCGCCGCCCTCCTTTGGCAGCTTTTTCATGCACATTTTGAGCAAATCTTCATAACCGGACATGTAATCACTCCGTGTTAACTAAATTCAGGATTCGGATATAAATATCTTCAGCCCCCCTCAGCCGGATAGTGCTCTATACTGCTCCTCACCAAAACAGGTACGAAATCGGCAAATACGTTCAAGCAAGAGGTGATTCAATTAGCGACTCAATCAATATCCAAGCATTACCGATGATGATTTTCAAATAAAGGACGCTGTTGATGAGCTGGCAAGGCAGCTGCGGACACCCATCAGGGGTATGGTCCTCAACAGAACAAAGGGAAAAGGGTACGAGTTGCAAAAGCATGATGTCGAGGGTTGCATGGAATTGCCGGTGCTTTCCTCGATATCGGAGGATGATAAAATCCATGAATCGATTGCTGCCAGGATGCCGGTTATTCTCTACACGCCAAACTCACCCGCGGCCAAGGCATTCAAAAAACTTTCTGCCAGCATTCTCGGGGAAGAAGCCATAGTGGAAGGTAGAAGCATGCTGGGGACAATCAAGAAGTTTTTCATGAGAAGATAAGACCATTACGAGACCATTACCACGGGTTGATTCCTTTTTTCTTCATTGCTCCAACAATCTCTTCCCTCATTTTTACAGCCACTTCCCTTGCGGCTGTCCCGAATTCTTCCTCCTTGTTTCTGTTCTGGTAGGCGAATATCACACCACGCGCGGAATGGATCACGGCGCCGTAACCGTCGCTGTTGAAGTCCTGAACCACATCAGGGGCGGAACCTCCCTGCGCCCCGTAGCCAGGAACAAGGAAGATAGCTCTTGGCATCATTTTCCTCAGCCCCGCAGCCTCCCCGGGACAGGTGGCTGCTACGACAGCGCCGACGGAGCTGTATCCCCTTTTTCCCACAATTCCCTTGCCCCATCCGTTCACCAGCCCGGCAACAGACTCGTATATCTTCTTGCCCCCCGACACCAGGTCCTGCACCTCGCCGCTTGACGGGTTTGACGTCTTGACAAGCACGAAGATCCCCTTCCCGTACTTTTCACAGTCTTCCAGAAAAGGCCTGATGCCGTCTGAGCCCAGATAAGGATTCACCGTTACCCCGTCCAGATCGTACCCCGGCTGAGCCGAACCAAACAGCGGGACTTTCCCAAGATATGCGCTTGAGTACGCCTTGCTCGTGTTGCCGATGTCGCTTCTCTTGACATCCCCAATCACGATCAGCCCTTTGCCTTTTGCATATTTCGCAGTCTCGAGAAACGCCCTGCATCCGGCAGGGCCGTACTGCTCGTAGAACGCCGACTGGATTTTCACCCCTGGCACGATATCATGTACAGCGTCTATTATTGTTTTGTTAAATCCCAGTATGCAGTTGCCCGCAGCCGCGAACTTGTCGGCAAACCTGCTTTTGAAACCTTCCCTCAAAAAAGCGGGTATCCTAGCAAAATCGGAATCCAGCCCTATAATGCTGGGATTCTTCTTCGAGTCTATGGCGTCGAGCAGCCTGTCCGCGAAGTTTTTCACTTTCAATCACACCCTAAAGCTTCATTGTTTCATTATATGAATGTTTTATAAAATAATTAAATATATAGAGTAACAGGGGTAACATGAAATCGCTTGTAGTCTATTACTCGAAGACCGGGAACACGAAAAAGGTGGCGAATGAGATTGCCGGGGCCCTCGGGGTAGAAGCAATGAACGTTAAGCAACTTAAAGACTTTTCCCCGGCTGGGTTGTTGCTGGTGGGTTCTGGAACATACGGAAACAGGGCCGACAAGAAGATGATAGAATTTCTTAACAATCTGCCTTCGCTGCATAACGTAAGGGCGGCCGTATTCGGGACATCGGGAGATGGCAGGTTCGAGCAATCAGCCGGTCTGCTGGAGATGCGCCGTATCCTCGAGGAAAAGGGCGCGCTCGTTGCCGGAACATTCTGCTGCCAGGGAAAGATGTTTTACCTCTTTGGCAGGGGTCATCCGAGCGAAGAAGATTTGGAAAATGCCCGGAAATTCGCCAAAGGTCTTGTCAAGAAACGGTGAAGTGTTTTTGACCGTGAAGTCTTTTATAGTTTTTAAAACTTGTTTTTCAATATTTTCCAATGGGAGTGGTTGAGGCGGTAGCTATACCCGTTGATGCCAAGAAAATGATTGAGGGGGGCGAATCGCCGGTAGAATTTGACGGAGTAACATACTGGCGACGGGGCGGAGGCGGGTTTCTGTCCGTTGCCTATAGGCCCGATGGCGTACACCAGCGCACTTACGACACTGACGCAAGACCCATTGATTGGGAATTGTTTGGTGATGGCGGGGAAAGAATTGGTTTTAGGTGGGTTCGAGCGGAGTGTTTACAGGCCCGACGGGATCCAGTTTTCTTGGGAAAGGTTTAGAGGAGAAAAATTAAGAATGACCTGTATTCGATGGGACATAACAGGATATCCTGTTTGTACATGGTTCCGAGGAAATTGCATTGATTTTGAAGAATTGACCGGCCTTCACCCACCTAACTCTGTGGGTTGATAAAATTCGTTCTTGAATATAAAGAAGAGCAGACTGCTATTGGTTTTTACCGTCTTGCTGTTTTCAGTACCAACAAAACCAGCACAACAAAACTTATCATGACTTTTTATCAGCCATGCTGGTAAGAAGAGCGTCGGCTTTTAATCTGACAGGCACAGGCATCGGTTCTTCTTGTTGAACCCCTGCTTCATCTTCTTTCTGCGGTTCTGCCTTGACATTAGCAACAGCGATTGCAACTTCCTGCAATGCTTTCATCGCAGCCTTCACCGCATGGAAGCTGATGGTTATGCCCAAGGCGATTAACAGACGCTCCAGCATGGTGATGGGCATCGCAGCGATCCAGAACTGCGCCGGTATGCTGAGGAACCAGAGATAAACGACGGATCCGACCGAGTGATCAACGAAGGCCGTTCCCAATGAATAGGAGTACGTCTTGGCTACCGGATGCCTCAAGACAGAATCAATCCTGTCCTTGAACCTTATCACGCCCATGGGAATTAACCAGAACAGGGAGTAGAACCAGACTTCCCTGCCTATCGGATGCATGATGAACAAGAATATGCAAGCTGCAGGGATCAGGACCAATTTTTTATCCCCATTGAAGCACCTGGCAAAATACACGGAACCCACCAGTATGGGGAAGAACACGAGCAGGCTTAGCGTGTTTTTTATCTTATACAGGCCAATCACCGTTCCGATTATCTGGGAAAGCAGGATCGTTGCCACCCCGAGATTGAGGCCGAGCAGACCGCCAAGGGCAGGCCCGAACATGACCCCCATCGAGAATTTGAAGTCTGTGCCGAGAATAGGGAACATCTTTGTTTTCGTCAAGACTATGAACAAAGCCGCGAACAGCACCGAAAAGAGAATCTTGGGTATCCTCAGCTTCTTCTCAATTTCCCGCCTTTTTTCATGCGCCTTCGAGTGAAGTGCGCTTTTCCCGACCGCTTTTTTATGCACAAATCTTCTGGAAAGATGTTCGATTTTTTTCCTCATTCAACCCAACCTAGACATAACCAAGCTTTTTGTCTTTCTGCCTGGCGAAATTGACGCCCAGCTTTTTAAGATAGGTGTCCGCCACCTCATGCCCGTCCGCTTGCAGTATGATTAGGCAAGACAGAAAGAAGTGCAGAGAGTCTATCATCTCCTCGATGATTTCGGCCCTTTTCTTGTCCAGAGCTTCCGGCTCCTTGCTCCCTATCTTCCACCATTTGTTAACCTCGTCGCCAGCCTCTGCAAGCTCCGACATGGCGGCGAACAGCGTCCTGATGAACATCTCCCTTCTCTTCTCTGGAGATTTGCGCCAGAAATCGAATCCGTGCTCGAGCTGGAACTTCTTCTGCAAAGAGAGCAGGATGTCCATGCCAGCCGCCAACTTTTCCCTCTTTTCTTCGTCAATCAAGATATCACCTGATAATACATTCCATCAACTCAGCTAATCGAATTGGATTATAATTCATTGGATTGTTTAAATAAATTTTCGAAACGGAAGTCGTCCTATGCCGATTAGAATCCCAAATGTATTTAAGTGGGGGTGCCAATTTATTTAATCCGCGGAGAATAGATTGTTATGCATGCAAAAAAGATCCCTGCCAAAAAGCAAATCGTTGAGATAAGGATTCACGGCAGGGGAGGCCAAGGCGCCAAGTCCGCATCCCAGCTGATTGTCGAGGCGGCCATGGAGCAGGATAAACAGATACAGGCATTCCCTGAATATGGGCCCGAAAGGACAGGAGCCCCCATGGTGACTTACGCGAGGATTTCTGACAGTCCGATAACCACATACGAACCCGTGCTGAGGCCGGACATCGTCATGGTCATCGACCCTACCCTGATCGAGCAGGTTGACGTGACCAAAGGCATGACCGAAAAAAGCATTTTGATAGTCAATTCCAACAAAAGCCCGGCCGACATCCAGAAAGAGACGGGGTTCCGGGGCAAGACATATACCATTGACGCCACGGGCGTTTCCATACATCATCTCGGCCGGAATGTGCCAAACACCCCCATGCTGGGGGCCCTGATAAAGGTGACGGGGGTAATAGAGATGAAATACCTGATTAAGAAGGTTGAGGGCATGTTTTTGCATAAGATCGGCGAGGAGAAAACACAAGCCAACATAGACGCCATAAAGGAATCATACGAAAAGGCGGACTCATGAAAGAGAAGTTTCCTACCAAGGAGCAGTTGCTAAGAAAATGCGGATGGCTTGAGATTCCCAAAGCTGGAACCATAACAAGGGCAGCCTCCGCTCTGGACAACAAGACAGGATCCTGGAGGGCCTTCAGGCCGATTATCGACGAAAAGAAGTGCATAAACTGCGGGTTCTGTGCAGCATATTGCCCGGACAATGCCGTTCCTTTCAAAGACGGTAAAAGGGGAAAAGTGAATCTCGATTACTGCAAGGGGTGTTTAATATGCATGCAAGTTTGTCCTGTCAAGGCGATAAAAATGGAGGAAGAGGCGAAGTTCAACAAATAAGGTGACAGCATGAAAGCCAAATTCACTATAGTTCCGCTGACGGCAAATTACGCAATCGCTGAAGCCATGAGGCAGATAAGCCCCGATGTTGTCGCAGCCTATCCCATAACCCCCCAGTCGGCAATCGTGGAACGGTTTGCAAAGTTTGTGGCAAACGGCATAGTCGACACGGAAATGGTGAGGGTGGAGTCAGAGCATTCCGCGATGTCCGCCTGCGTCGGCGCGTCAATGGCGGGAGCCAGGGCCATGACGGCCACATGCTCAGCCGGCCTTGCGCTGATGTGGGAAATTCTCGGTGTAGCATCAGGGCTGAGATGCCCCATTGTCATGCCAGTAGCGAACAGGGCGCTGTCAGCACCCATAAACATCCACTGCGACCATTCGGACTCCATGGGAGCCAGGGATCTGAGCTGGATTCAGATTTATTGCGAGAATGCGCAGGAGGCCTACGAGAACGTCTTCCTTGCGCTCAAGCTTGCAGAGCACTCTGACGTACAGCTGCCTGTCATGGTCTGCGAGGACGGCTTCATAACATCCCACTGCGTCCAGAACGTCAGGATATACGAAGACGATGCTATCAAGAAATTCATTTCTGAAAGGAAGCCGGAATTCGACCTGCTGGATCTTAAAAGCCCGATAACCGTCGGGGCGATAGAGCTGCAGGATTACTACTTCGAGACAAAGAGGCAGCAGGAAGAGGCGATGGGAAAGGCCCTTAAGATATACCTGGATGCGGGCAAGGAATTATCAAAAACCACAGGCAACAAGTATCCATATAGCGAGTCCTACAGGTTAGAGGATGCCGATGCTGTGATAGTCACCATGAGTTCTGCCGCCGGGACGACGAAGGCGGTCGTGGACAGGCTCAGGGGAAATGGAAAGAAAGTCGGCCTGCTTAAGCTGAGGCTGTTCAGGCCGTTCCCATATGACGCGGTAAGAAAAGCGTTAAATGCTGCTGAAACCGTGGGTGTCCTTGACAGATCGTTTTCTTTCGGCGCTTATGCACCATTATTTTCAGAAATCAGGAACTCCATGTACCCCCTAGCCAAGAAGCCCAGGCTGCAAAGTTATGTATTCGGTCTGGGGGGCAGGGACTTGCTGGAGAGCCATGTTGAACAAGCCTTCAAAGAGCTGCTGTCCGGCCTGACGACAAAGGAGGAGAAATATCTGGGACTGAGATAAAACTGTGATACACCGGTGATTACATGAACATAAAAGAGCTCGCGGAAAAGACAACGAAAAAGCCGAGGTTCACATCAGGCCACAGGATGTGCGGCGGATGTGCGGTGCCCATAATAGTCAAGTCGATTCTGGCCTCGACGGAGAAGCCTGTGGTGGCTGCCAACGCCACGGGATGCCTGGAGGTCGCCAGCACCATTTATCCGTACTCCAGCTGGGATATGCCGTGGATTCACTCCGCCTTCGAGAACGCCGCATCGACCATATCGGGCGTTGAAGCCGCATACAAGGCGTTGAAGAGAAGGGGCAAAATCAAGCAGGACATGAAATTCATAGCCTTCGGCGGCGATGGAGGGACCTACGACATAGGTCTGCAGGCATTGTCCGGGGCCCTCGAGAGGAACCATGATTTCGTTTACGTCTGCTACGATAATCAGGCCTACGAAAATACAGGAGGGCAGAGGTCCAGCGCCACGCCGTTCGGTGCCAACGCCACGACCGAGCCTGTGGGCAAGGTTCACCCCGGAAAGGATGTGTGGAGAAAGGACCTGGTGAAGATATGCGCGGCCCACAACATACCCTACGCTGCCCAGGCATCCGTCAACAACTTGATCGATCTGACGAACAAGGCTGCCAAGGCATTCGAAGCAAAAGGACCAGCGGTCTTGGTAGTCCTGTCGGTATGCCCGACCCTGTGGGGGACAAAACCCGCTATGACGATTCAGCTTGCAAAGCTTGCCGTGGACTCCTGCTTCTGGCCTTTGTACGAGATCGAGAACGGCGGGTATAAGCTGAGCTACAAGCCTGCCAAGAAGATCCCGGTTACGGAATTCATGAAACCCCAGAGAAGGTTCAAGCACTTGTTCGTGCCAGGGAACGAACACCTGCTGAAAAAAATACAGCAGCACGTGGATGCCGAATGGAAAAAGCTGCTGGCTTTGTGCGGTGAGGCTGAGAAATAAACAATCATCGTGAGTTTTGGGACAGCGTGTTCTCATTGTGTTCATCGCTTCTGAACCTGTATCTTTGATGAATTATAATTAATATTAATCGCTCGTATACGCACTATCTAGGCATTATTTGGGCTTTTGACTTTTAATTAAAAATAAGTCGGACAGAGGCGGGAATTCTCCATGCTTCAGCTTGGAGATGAAGCTCATGTCATAATAAAAATATCACAGGAATTCCCCACCTTTTAAGGTGGGGATGGAGAGTATTTTAATATAAGTATGTGTTTAGCTGAAGGTAACCGAAAACCCGAAATACCACATCGACAATAATATAATAGCATGACGGAATGCAAGTCATGCAAACGTGTTTTGAAAGAAAATAAGATGCTGAAGAAAAGAATCGCTGTACTGGAAAAGCTCCTCAACGTATATGACAATCCGCACACTCCTCCTTCGCAGAAGAAGACGGGCAACAGATCATCCGGCGAAGAAAGACCCAAAGGCACACCGGGAAGAAAAGAAGGCCACGCAGGGACAACCCGTCCGTACAAAGAGCCCGATGAAACGGTGGCGGCCACCATGGACGAGTGTCCCCACTGCAAAAACCGTCTTGGAAAACCGAATGGCTATGAAAGGCGTCTCATAGAAGACATACCGGAGCCTCAGTCCGTGAAGGTTACCGAATTCCTGCTTGCACGCTATGGCTGCAAAAGCTGCGGCAAGGAGATTGTCGCCACCCATCCAGGCTGCCCGAAAGAAGGCAGGTTCGGCAAAAACTTAACAGCTGTTTCAACAGTTCTGAAGCACAAGGGAAGATTGGCATACAGGAACATCGCAGACATGCTCGAGATCCAGCACGGGATCGAAATCGCTCCCGCAAGCGTCATGGAGATGACAAGGAGGGCTGCCGACGCCCTCAGGCCGGAGTATGAACGCATAAAGGAACGGATACCGGAGTCAGGAGTAGTCAACGCGGACGAGACGGGCGTAAAGGTCAACGGCATAAACCACTGGAACTGGGTTTCCGTAGCTGGAAAGGACGTGCTGTTCAGGATGCACAGGAGCAGGGGGAAATCTGTCCCTGAGGAGATTCTGGACGGATTCAACGGGATACTCGGGATAGACGGCTGGAAGTCCTATGCCGGCCTTCCGTGCAGGAAGCAGAGATGCTGGGCACACATACTCAGAGAGGCCGACAAGCTTGCGGAAACGGAAAAGGAGGCCGTCGGCCTGTCCAAGGCATTGCACATACTGTTCGAGCTGACGAAAAGAAAGATGTCCAAAGAACCGCCTCCGTATGAAAGGCTCGCCATCCACTCGGAAGCCCTGGCGTGGATGGACAAATGGCTGGACATTGGATACGAATCGGAGAAAGTGAAGAAGCTTGTTGAAAAGATCAGGAACGCCAGGGGGCACTGGTTCACGTTCGTCCTTAATCCCGGAGTGGAACCGACGAACAACGCTGCCGAGCAGCCGCTGAGGGAGTTCGTTGTACAGAGGAAGATATTCGGCACGCTGAGGAACGAGAAGGGCATGTACAGATACGAGACAATCATGTCTGTATTTGAGACGTGGAAAAGGCACGGACTGGATATTTTCGATGAGCTTAAGAAGCGGCTTTAGTTCTATGAGCTAAACACATACTAATTATTTAGATTAGTTGGTGTTTAATTTTTGTGCCCCGAATCCGATTGTGTATAACTTCACTCAGCTTCCACCACTAGGCCAGAGAGCAGTTGGGAATCGGAATAAAGGGGTGCAACCTCATCTCACGGTGACTATCGCTTCTGTGAACCAGTCTGGGAAGAGTTTTTTGCCGCTTGTGCTTCCGCTTCTGCTGTCCATTTCCCATAGCGTGCTGAAATTGGAGTCGAACAAGTAGGTGTGGCACCAGTCGGTCTTGGATCGGGTGCCCCTGCCGTAGGTCTGGACTAGGCACAAGATGTTCTACCATCATAGCAAAAAAACTCCTATGATATTTGTTTTTGGGTAAATCTTAAAAATAGATTTTCCTTTTTTTGTGAGTCATTCCCTCACCAATTCCCTCAGCTTCTCGACAATCCAGATCATGCCTTCTGTGTCCAAACCGCAGTATTCTTCCAGGTTTTCTATGAGTTTCTTCCTAGGCCTTCCCGAAGTGTGGTTGTCGGTGAGTTCCAGAAAGGCAATACCGGCGTCTCCGCCACTGGGTATTTCCAATCCTTCATAACCCTTCCCAGTTAAGGCAGGCAATACGTTCTTGAGAGAAGCACTTCCTCCTTGTTTTGGATGATAGTAATAAAATTTTTTGAATGGTATAATCAAATCCTCGATTCGTTCCAAAACTGACTCGATCCATTCTTTATATTCTGGAAACGCTTCGGCAAGTTCTTTTAGTCGCGATATCTCAAAACCTTGATGGAAAACGATTATGCTGCCGTTGTCTCCAAGAACTTTTTTCAGTTCGGATAAAAACTCCGGCCTTGGGTCTTCCTTGCTATCAGCCAAGAAAGAGAAATGCTCAGCTTCGGAGTTCTCTTCACTGACTACATGCAAGGAGAACTGGAAAGTAATCATTTGGTATGGCTTTGTGCCGTCGAACATCGGCACGGCCGGATTAATGGTCTCGAAATCCAAAAAATACAGGGGATAGTGCAAACTTTTCAGAAAACGCTTAATGTCTTCCTTCTGGATGTGGGGTTTGCCAGTTTTTTCACACTTTCTTTGTATCCCCTGCTCCTCGTTCAACTTAAAACCGTCTGGGATGTCCTTGATTGCGTATATGCCTTTCTCAAATAAATCAAGACTTTTCTTCCAGCCCCCACGTAAAGCAAAAACACTGTTTTCAGGCAAGAAACCCCAGCACTGTTCTTTGAGGGGACAATAATAAGGGTCATCGCATTGTTTCCCTATTGCCACACCATGGCATTTCTCGGCAGCAATGACCTCAAACATATCTTCAACCTTTTTCTCTATGCCTACTACTGCCTTATCAACATCAGCAGTGATATCTTCCTTTTTAAGAAACCGTTTGGGTTCAATCTTGCCATGCTTAACATACTGATTGTTTACATGCATGAGATAACATTTCCTGATCTTCAGGCCATACTTATCGCAGCAATGCTTTTGAAAAGCAACGTCATCTATGTGCTCTATGGGCTTGTCCTTAACCTCAGTTGTACTCTTGACTTCTATAATGTCCCATTCACCTTTTTTTGCTGGCTTCAGGATATCAATCCTGGAAAATATTCTGCCAACCGAGATGCCTGCTTCAAACAATGTCTTGCGTTGCCCGTTCTTGTATCGCTCAAGCATCTCTTTAGTCTTTCTAATATTGAGTAGAAAAGCATGCTTACCATTGGAATCTTCAGTGGGGATATCGACACCATCAGGAAACAATTTCTTTGCTAATCTGCCAACCTGGTGTCCTTCTTCAAACCTGTGAAGTGTATCTGCATCAGGTTTTGGTATCTCATTGGGGGCACGAAAAGCGAACCATAAATATTTGGGACATTGTAAGCCGTCTAAATATTTGGATTTTGTCAGGATTTTTGGTGTCATATTATCGCTTCTCTCCGATATTATATGGCCATCCTTTATGCGTTCCACACGAACTTGTCCATGTTTCTGAGAACCTATATATCGTTTTTGAGCTCTTTCTTCAACCTTTCGTAAAATTCCTTGTCCATCGGCTTGAATCCCTCTAACTCTTCCAGAACGCCCGAAAAAGCGATGAGACTACTTATCTTTTTCATGAAATTTAATTGGATATTTCATTTAAAAGATTACAGACTCGGGAAAAATCAAAAGAAAAATGCTGTGAAATCTATACTCTACCTCTTTGACCTGAAAATAAACTCATAACAAAAATTAGACCTAATATACTACCAATAATTATAACACCATTTCGGATATTTTCAACAGCCTGCCCTGCCTGTGGTGATAATAAATAAGCAACTACTGCTAAGAACGAGAGAAATATGAATATTAAAATTATTTCGATTGTCCCATTCCGTTGCCCTTTCATTCTCTTCACCTTATGTTGGAGGTGGAGGTGATACTCCAAATATCAATAAAATAATACCAATTAAATAAACAATAGTACCAAGTGCAAGTAAATTATATCCTATGCTCATAATTGGCGCTCTCAATCGTGACTCGTTTCTATAATCCGTCTCATGTTGAATCATGCCATATAAAATAAAGAAGATGGAAGAAAGGATTATAACAAAACTGCTAATATAAAAAATAAACAATGAATGACGTGGTGGTGAAAAAATACTCTCGAATAAACCTTGACTAAGGAAAACTATAGAACCATACGTTGCAACGGAAACCCCGAATCGAATATCATCTCTTGTCATTCCCTCACCAGCTCCAGCCTGTTCTTTCCGGCTATCTTTATTTCTATCGTGTCCTCTTTCTCCCAATCCAAAGCTTCTACGAGCTTCTTCGGTATCGTCAGGAAATACTGTTCGTTCTTTTTTTGTAATATCATAAATATGTATAAAAATAGTAATATTTGTAAAGCTATCGTAAAATAATCAAAACTTAAATTCCCCTCAAAATCTATAATCTCCCGGCGGGGGCACTAAATCTTCACACTTGCTTGCTTGATACCTATTTAAAAAATATATGAGTTAGAAAAATCTATCTAAAACATGTCTCAGGTTTATTTTGTAATTTTCTTCTCTCCCGATATAATCCACCGCCTTTGCCCCGTTTTTTACCTCATTCTTGGTCAACTTGAATTTTTTGATACAGGCTCCGATATCTTGAATATCTTTACTTTCCAGCCTTCCGATTTTTGTGACAACGATATCAATAGGAT